>Ga0070707_100000261_pt1 | contig 52696 bp, 50 predicted proteins | sample KBSK5502metaG_FD_65468 | JGI IMG/M metagenome (GOLD analysis project Ga0070707, IMG submission 65468) | Corn, switchgrass and miscanthus rhizosphere microbial communities from Kellogg Biological Station, Michigan, USA - KBS K5-50-2 metaG | ecosystem: Host-associated > Plants > Roots >... | reverse complement strand
GGTGGCATCGGGATGCTGGTGACCCTGCTGGTGCGCGCCGGCCGGCAGCGCCAGCGACTGGCGGCCTGCGGCCTGTCCGACCACTACCGGGAGATCTTCGAGCTCACGCGGCTGGACGAGGCCATCACGATCTACTCGGATGAGGCGTCGGCGCTGGCCGACGCGGGGCGGTGAGTGCAGGCCATGAGCGAGCAGTCAAGCCCGGCGGGACAGGGACTGCCGGAGCCCGTGGCCGGCGCCGAGCAGATCGGGCTGAGCGCGCGGGAGGCCAGGGCGGCCGTCCAGCCGAGGGACGTGGGCAACTGGGCCGCGAAGGTCGAGCGCCTGGCGGTGGAGCAGCGCGACGGCGTGCGCGGCACGAACGTGGTGGGCCGCCGCCTGACCGGCCCGGTGCAGGGTTTCGGCAAGATGTGGGAGAAGAGCTACAGCCTCAACGCGGGCCAGGTCACCACCCCGCAGGACGCGATCTCGACCTGGAAGGCTCACTTCCCCGAGTTCTGGCCGAAGGGGAACCGCTTCGCGGGCGCCCTGGCCGGGATAAGCCCCGGCGACGTGGCGCTGCTCGACCTGGCGATCGCCGGCGGGGTCAAGCTGTCCACCGGCGTGTTCGTGCTCTACGCGGACACCGAGTCGTTCACGCTCATGACACCGCAGGGGCATATGTTCGCCGGATGGATCACGTTCTCCGCCGAGCGGGACGGCGAGGCCACGATCATCCGCGCGCACGTGCTCATGCGCGCCAACGACCCGCTGTACGAGATCGCCATGACGCTCGGCGGCCACGGCAAGGAGGACCGGTTCTGGGCGCAGACCCTGACCGCGCTGGGCACCCGCCTGGGCGTGCCGGACCCGGAGGTCGGCACCCGGAGCACCTGCGTGGACAGCCACCGGCAGTGGCGGCACGCCAAGAACGTCTGGCACAACGCCATGCTGCGCAGCATGCTGCAGACCATCGCCGCGCCGTTCACCGCGCTCACCCGGCGGTCCCGCCCCGCCGGGTGATGCGGACCCCGGCTCCGGCGTCACCTGGCGGTCGCCATGCCAGGTGACGCCGACGCGATCGTCGTCGGCAGCGGGCCGAACGGCCTGGCCGCGGCGGTGACGCTCGCCGCGGCGGGGCTGCGGGTGCACGTGATCGAGGGCGCGGCCAGCCCCGGCGGCGGCTGCCGGACCGAGGAACTGACGCTGCCCGGCTTCCGGCACGACGTGTGCTCCGCGGCGCACCCGCTGGCGCTGGCGTCGCCGTTCTTCCGCCGTTTCGATCCGGCGGCGCGCGGGGTCGCCTTCGCGCACCCGGAGGTGGTGTACGCGCACCCGCTGGACGGGGGCCGCGCCGTCATCGTCACGCGCTCGGTGGCCGAGACGGCGGCGCGCCTCGGCCGGGACGCGGCCGCCTACCGGCGGCTGATGGGGCCGCTCGCGGACGGCGGCAACGCGCTGGCCGACGCGGTGCTCTCGTCCATGCGCCGGCCGCCGAGCTACTCCGGCGCGCTCGCCCACTACGCGCGGCTTGGCCTGCGCTCCGCGGCGGCGGTGGCCCGGCGCTTCGCGACCGCAGAGGCCCGGGGCCTGTTCGCCGGCGTCGCCACGCACGCGATGCTGCCGCTGACGGCGTCGCCCACCGCCGGGGTCGGGCTGCTGCTCGGCTCGCTGGCGCACACGGCCGGCTGGCCGGTGGTGGTGGGCGGCAGCGCCCGGCTCACCGGCGCCATGACCGAGGCCGTCGCCGCCGCCGGGGGGCAGGTGGAGACCGGCCGCTGGGTGCGGTCCCTGGCCGAGTTGCCGCCTGCGGCGGTGACGCTGCTGGACGTCGCACCGCGCGCGTTCCTCACCATGGCGGGCGGACGGCTGCCGTCCCGGTACCGGGATGCGCTGGCGAGGTTCCGCTACGGCGCCGGCGTCTGCAAGGCCGACTTTGCCCTGTCCGGCCCCGTGCCGTGGCGCAACGAGGCGGCCCGGCGCGCGGGGACCCTGCACCTCGGCGGCACGTTCGAGGAGATCGCGGCGGGCGAGGCCGCGGTGGCGCGCGGCGAGCACCCGGAGTCGCCGTACGTGCTCGTGGTCCAGGCGTGCGTCGCGGACCCGGCCCGGGCCCCACGGGGCCAGCACACGCTGTGGGCCTACTGCCATGTCCCGGCCGGGTCGACGGTGGACATGACGGCGCGGATCGAAGCCCAGATCGAGCGGTTCGCGCCCGGGTTCACCGACCTGGTGCTGGCCCGGCACACCAGGACCGCGGCGCAGGAGGAGGCGATGAACCCGAACTACGTGGGCGGGGACATCGCCTGCGGCACGCAGAGCGTGCGCCAGGTGCTGGCGCGCCCGGTGGCCCGGTGGAACCCGTACCGGACCCCGCTGCGCGGGGTCTACCTGTGCTCGGCGGCGACCCCGCCCGGCCCAGCCGTGCACGGCCGCTGCGGGGAACTGGCCGCGCTGACCGCGCTCCGCGACGTGTTCGGCGTGGGCGAGCAGCCGGACCTGGGTGTGCTGCGGCCCAGCCCGGTCGCCGGGGCCCGCGGGTCGCCATGACCGCGGTCACCGGCCCGCCCCGGTTCCCGCTCGCCAGGCCGGCCACGGCCGGGCGGCTCGCGGGCGCCCTGCTCACCCTGGCGATCGCCGCCGTGCCGTTGCCCCGGCTGGCGCACCAGAGCCCGAACGCCGCCAGCGGCTCGGTGCCGGCCTGGATCGACGCCGCCTACGGGGCGGTGGGCCTGGTCGTCGCGTGGCGCAAGCCCGCCAACCCGCTCGGCTGGATGTTCCTCTGCGCGGGAGTCTTCTTGGCGCTCAGCGAGGACGCCGGGGGACGGCGATGACCGCGCGGCCCGGCGCGACGGCCGACCGCCGGTTCCGCCCGGCGTCCCCCGTCACCGCACTGGCGCTGGGCTGCCTGGTGCTGCTGCTTGCCGTGGGGCTGATACCGCTGTCGATCATGGCCCACCAGAACCCGTTCGAGAACACCGGCATCGGATTGGGCATCGCGATCCCGTTCGCGGTGGTGGGAATGGTGGTGGCGCGCCGCCTGCCCCGCAACCCGATCGGCTGGCTGATGCTGGCGCCGTCGGTGCTCTTCCTCCTGGACGCCGTCGCCGGGGCCGTTGACGTGATCGACTACCGGCTCGGCGGCCACCTTCCCGGCGGGCCGGTGGCGGTGCTGCTTTACCAGTCCTGGGCGCCGCTGATCGCGCTGCTTCCCCTGGTCGTCCTGCTTTTCCCGGACGGCCGGCTGCCGTCGCCGCGCTGGCGGTGGCCGCTGCGCGTCTATGTCGCGCTTGGTCTTGCTTTCACGGCGTCGCTGACCGCCCTGGCGGCCGTCACGATGATCGAGCACGGCATCCACGTCGATGCCATCGGGCAGCTCACCATCTTCGACCGCAGCTCCGGTCCGGGGTCCGGTGCCACGGCGGTCACGTTCCTGCTGTTCCTGGGGTTCTGGCTGGCGTTTGCCACGCGGCAGGTGGTGAGCTGGCGCCGCGCCACCGGGGACCGGCGCCAGCAGTACAAGTGGCTGATGAGCGGCGGCGGGATCTGTGCGATCCTTCTGGTAGCTTCCGTCATCACAGGCGGCCACCGGGGTGTCTGGCACGTGGTGAGCGGGATACTCACGGTCGGGCTGGTGGCGCTGCCGGTGGGGATCGGCGTCGGGATCCTCAAGTACCGGCTGTACGAGATCGACCGGATCATCAGCCGCACGCTCGCCTACGCCATCGTCACCGGGTTGCTCGTCGGGGTCTACGCGGGGCTGGTGCTGCTGGCCACGCGGGTGCTGTCCGTGCACGCGCCGGTGGCGGTCGCCGCGTCCACCCTCGCCGCCGCCGCGCTGTTCGCCCCGCTGCGCCGGCGGGTCCAGCACGTCGTGGACCGCCGGTTCAACCGGGCCCGCTACGACGCGGACCGCACCGTCGCGGCGTTCAGTTCCCGCCTGCAGGACGCCGTCGACGTCGGCACGGTCCACGACGACCTGCTCGCCGTGGTGGCCGGCTCGCTGGAGCCCGCGCACGTCTCGATCTGGATCGCCGGAGGCGACCCGTGACGCCGGCCACCACGGCCCGGCGCGGCGGATGGGCCGCCCCCGCGGTGTGCCTGGCGGCGCTCGGCACCCTGGCGGCGCTGTCCACCGTGGCCCCGGTGCCGCTGGCGGTGCTCGCCCACCAGAACGTGAACGGGCGGCGCATGTGTCGGTCTGGGTCGCCGCCACGAAGACCGGCGGCGGTTACCCGGCGGCGGCCTTGCGGGCCCGGTAGGCGGCGACGTGCAGCCGGTTTCCGCAGGTGCGGCTGTCGCAGTAGCGCCGCGACCGGTTGCGGGACTCGTCCAGGAAGGCGTCACGGCAGGTGGGTGACGCGCAGTTCGGCCTTTTGTTCGGCGGCTGGCAGTTGCACATTGGCTGGCAGAGCTTCGGCTGGCTGCTGCTGCTGGCCATCACCAGCCAGACCGCGGGCTGGCTGCTGATCACCTCGTCGCTGCCACGGCTGCCCGCCGCGCTGTCGTCGCTGCTGCTGCTGCTCCAGCCGGCCGCCTCGATCCTGCTGGCCGCCGCCGTGCTCGGCGAGCGCCCAACGGTGCTCCAGCTTGCGGGCGCGGTGCTGGTGTGCGCCGGCGTGCTCGCGGCGTCGCGTACTAAGAGCCCGCAGACGAACAAACCGTCGGCGCGATCCCCCAACGGCCCAGGCCGCCGCGCTGACATGCCGCCAGAACCTGCGGTTTGTTCCGAGGCGACTCCTAAAGGGAGATCCAGTCCGTCACGATCGCCGGGCCGTCGTCACCGGGCGGTGGCCGAAGCCGCAGGCTCGCCGGGCCTGGCGGGAGCGTCCCGGACCGGAACCGGCCCAGTTCGTCCGCCTCGACCGTGACCGTGTCCCCGGGATGGCGGATGTCCACGGTGGCACGCTGCGGCGGGGCGATCTGCCCCAGGACGGTGCGCCCGGGCCCGGCGCTGGTCACCTCGACGTCGATGGTCAGCCCGCCGGCGGCGAACGAGACCAGGCGCTGGCCGGGCGGGCCGCGCACCAGCGACGCCTCGTCGGCGTCGATCAGCGAGTCGTAGGTCAGCTCGGCAAGCTCGGCGTCGATGTCCCGCCACGCGAACGCATCGACGGCCGCCCCGAGCAGCTCGGCGGGTACCGGTTCGGTGTCCGCGGCCAGCCGCCTGAGCTGCTGTTCCAGCTCGTCGTCTGGCTCGTGCATCTCTGGGTCTCCCGTGTCTGGCGTCGTCATCATGAAGAGGGCGAAACCTCGTTCTTGATACCTGCCAGCTCCTCGCGGAGCCGGTCCAGGCAGCGCGCCCTGGTCGGGCCGATGCTGCCGAGCGGCAGCCCGAGCGCGGCGGCCACCTCCGCGTAGCTGGGGGGCGGCGACGCCATCAGGACCCGGAGCAGTTCGCGGCAGCGCCCGGGCAGCCGCCCAAGCGCCCGCCACAGTGCCGCGGCCTGCGCCGCGTCCTCCCGTTCCTTCTCGGCGGCCAGCACCGCCTCCTCGGTGGGGTTGCCCACGGCGGGGGAGACGTCGAGCCGGTCCATGTCGTCGGTGGGTGTCGTCTTCGCGGCCGAGCGCAGGTGCTGCAGGCATTCCCTCCGGGCGGCCGTGGCGAGCCAGGCGCCGATCCGGTCGGGGTGCTCGATCCGGCCGATGTGCTCGGCCAGGCGCAGCCAGGTGGTCTGGAAAACGTCCGCGGCGTCGGCGTTCGCCAGCCGGTGCGCCCGCGCGACCGACCAGACCAGGCCGCTGAACCGGCCCACCAGCCCGCGCCAGGCCGTCTCGTCGCCGTCGGCCGCGCCGCGCACCAGTTGGCCGGTGTCGTCCGGATCCACGTAAGCCCTCCGTCAGCAGCGGCAATGCCCCGCCGCACGGTGCCCGCCACCGCAGCAGCAGCATGCCAGCCGGTCATCGCGCTCACCGGTATCACACGGCCACAGGACCGGGCCCACCCCGGGGACGTGCTGGGCACGCGCCTCCGCGAGCAGGGAACCGGCCGCCTGGCGGCCGTTCTCGCCGGTGCGGGTGATCCGGGCCGCGATCAGGCCGGCCACGAGCGGCGCGGCGAAGGACGTGCCGCTCCACCTGGCCATGCCGTGGAAGTGATGCGAGCCCGTGTTCGGCGGCTCACGGTAGTGATAGATGCCGTGCGCGTAGGCGTTGACCAGGTCCTCACCGGGGGCGTACACGTCTACCCAGGGCCCGTGGTCGCTGAAATGGGCTCGGGCCCGGCCGGTGGCGGCGAGCGCACCTACCGCCACAACATGGGGGAAGGCCGCCGGCCAGAATGGCCTGCGGCTGGAGTTGTTGCCCGCCGAGGCGACCAGCACCGTGCCCTGGTAATGGCGGTAGCCCTCCCAGAACGCCTCGAAGCCCAGCAATGGCAGGTCTTTGCGCGTCGCCCCGCCCGCGGACAGGCTGATGACGTCCGGCGCCAGGCTCAGGCCCTCCCGGAGCCGTAGCACGATCTGGTGCTCGGCAATGGCCCCGGCCTTGTTGAAGTCCCTGGCGACCACGACCTTCGCGGCCGGCGCCATGCAGCGGGCGACCCCGGCGATGAACGTCCCGTGGCCGGCGTAGTCCGGGATCGTCGTGACACCGCCCTCGTGCAGCAGCGGGTCCACGGTCCCGGTGACCCCGGCCAGCCAGGAATGCCCGGCCGCGGCGCCGTCCAGCAGCCCGGTGTCGGGCACGTAGATGAACGTGCCGCTGCCACTTCCCGCGCACGGTCCCGGATCGGGCAGCGCGCCGTCGGGCACGCCCTCGGGCTCGGCGGCCGGGCAGGCCCAGACCGGCGTGACCGACAGGATGTGATCCGGCGTCGCGACGCCCACGCCGAGCCTGGCGTCGATCTTGTCCAGCAGCCGGGGGACGTCACGGGCCCCCACCGAGAACAGGCTGACCCCCGGGAGCAGGCCCTCGGCCGCGACGAACTCCTGGCCCCGCTCGCCGGGCTCGTCCTCCTCCTCCAGCAGCCGGGCGACCTCCGCCAGGTACGCGTCGCGGACCAGGATCACGCCGCGCACGTAGAGGTAGTCGAGGGTGCCATCATCAAAAAGCTTCTTTCCGAAGCTTTCCCCGAATGCACCCTCGATTAGGTCAAGCTGAATTTCCAGCTTTGTGAGCGGGCGCTCACCCGCCGTCTCCGAAGATTCCATCGCAAACCTTTGTGGTCATCCGCGGCCGACGCCCTTTGCCCTGCTCACCAGCCGACTTTGACGGAAATATTATGACTTCGCCTTCCTATTGTCCCGTGGACCGCCCGAATGGCCAGGTTTAACATCTGGTGTATGGCTGGCGGCCCGCGCCCCGGCGGGGACGCCCCCGGCGGGATCCTCGACCTGCTGCGGCTGGCGAGCGATCGCCCCCGCGAGGCCCAGGCGAAGGCCCACGCGATCCTGGCCGCTGGCCCCGCCCCCTACGAGGCCTCCGTCGCGCGCCAGGCGATCGGAATGCTACACCGGGAGTTCGGCGATCTCGATGCAGCCACGGCGGAACTGAGCGCCGCGGTCCGCCTCGCCCGGGCGTCGCGGTCCACGGAGCGCGAGGCCGACGTCCTGGCCACGCTGGGCGTCACGCTCACCTACCGGGGCCGCAGCCGCAGCGGGCTGGCGGCGCTGGGCCGGTCCCTCGACCTGGTCGGCGGTGCGGCCGCGGCGCGGGTGCTGGTGCGGCGGGGCATCGCGCTGTGGGTGCTCGGCCGGCACGCCGAGGCGCTGGACGACCTGGGGCGCGCGATCCGGGTGCTGCGCGCGGCCGGCGACGGCCTGTTCGAGGCCCGGGCGCGCACCGCCCGGGCGCTGGTCCACCTGGCCCGGGGCGCCGCCCACCGGGCGGAGCAGGACCTGGCCCGCGCCGACCACCTGTACGCGACCATGAGCCAGACCGTGGAAGCGGCCTTCACCTGGCACAACCGCGGCATCGTGGCGTACCGCTCCGGCGACATTCCGGCCGCGCTGTCCTGCCTGGACGAGGCCGGGCAGCGGTACCGGCGGCTCGGCGTGCCGATGCTGGAACTCGCCATCGACCGGTGCGCCGTGCTGCTCGCCGCGGGGCTGCCCGGCGACGCTCTCGCCGAGGCGGACGCCGTGCTCGGCGGCGACGGCCGCGGCGGTGGCCGCGCCGCCCGGCGAGCCGAACTGCTGCTGGCCGGTGCCCGGGCCGCGCTGGCCGGCGGGGAGCCCGGGCCGGCCGCCGCCCGGGCGCGGGCCGCGCAGCGGCTGTTTACCGCCCAGGGCCGCCCGTGGTGGCGGACCCACGCTGGCCTGCTGCTGCTGCAGGCCCGCTGCGCGAGCCGGCCGCCGTCGGCCCGGCTGCTGCGCCAGGGCGCGCAGGTCGCGGCCGACCTGGACCGGCTCGGCTCCGGCGACGCGGCGCAGGCGCGCCTGCTGGCCGGGCAACTGGCCCGCGCGCTGGGGCGGCCGGCCGAAGCCGAGGCCCACCTGCGCGCGGCGGCGCGCAACCGGTACCGCCGGGTGACCGCGCTGGCCCGGACGCAGGGCTGGCTCGCCGAGGCACTTCGCGCTGGCGCGGCCGGCGACCGGCGGCGGCTGCTCGCGGCCTGCGGCCGCGGCCTGGACGTCCTGGACGAATACCAGCTCACGCTCGGTGCCTCGGAACTGCGCGCGCAGGCCACCGCGCACGGCACGGAACTCGCGGCGCTGGCCCAGCGCGCGGCGCTGGGCACCGGCCGGCCCCGGCTGATGCTCTCCTGGAGCGAGCGGTGGCGGGCCACCGCCCAGGCGGTCCCCGCCGCCCGCCCGGCGGACGACGCAGGGCTCCAGGCCGACCTGACCGCGCTCCGCGACGTGACCAGCCGGCTGGACCGCGCCCGGGCGGATGGCGACCCCGCCGGGCACTTCCGGCGGGAGCAGTTGCGCCTGGAGGCCTCGGTCCGGGCCAGGGTGCTGCGCTCCCGGCACGACCGCCGCGGCGGTGCAGGGGAAGTGGAGAGGGACGGGGAGGTGGGTGGGGCGTGGGGGTTCAGCGCCGAGGAGTTCCTCGCCGCGCTCGGCGAGGTGACCCTGGTCCAGATCGTCGCGATCGACGGCGACCTGCACTTCCTGGTCTGCGGCTCGGGCCGGGTCAGGCACCTGCGCGGCGGCCGCGCGGAGGAGGCGGCCAGCGAGGTCGGGTTCGCGCGGTTCGGCCTGCGCCGGCTGGCACACCGCCGCGGGGCGGGCGGCCGGGCGGGCCTGGCCGCGCTGGAGGCCAGCGGGCAGCGGCTGGAGGCGATCCTGCTCGGCCGGGCGGCCCGCTACCTCGGCGGCGGCCCGGTGGTCGTGGTCCCGCCCGGCCGGCTGCACGCCGTCCCCTGGGCGATGCTGCCCGCCCTGCGCGACCGCGCGGTCAGCGTCGCGCCGTCGGCGCGGGCCTGGCTGCAGGCCCGCGCGGTGGTGCCGCCGGCGCGCGCGGCGCCGGTGCTCGTCCGTGGGCCCGGCCTGGGCACCGGAAGCGAGATCCCGGCGCTGGCGGCCACGTACCCGGATGCCATGGTGCTCGGCTCCGGGACCGCCACCGCGCGCCGGGTGCTCGCCGCCCTGGACGGGGCCGGGCTGGCCCACATCGCCGCTCACGGCAGCTTCCGTGCCGACAGCCCGCTGTTCTCCTCGCTGCGCATGGACGACGGGCCGCTGACCGTCTACGACCTGGAGCGGTTGCGCCGCGCCCCGTACCGGGTCATCTTTTCCAGCTGTGACTCCGGGGTGCTCGCCCCGGCGGGGGCCGACGAACTGCTCGGCCTGGCCCACAGCCTCGCCCCGCTCGGCACGGCCGGCATCATCGCGAGCGTGGTGCCGGTCAACGACCAGGTGACGGTGACGCTGATGACCGACCTCCACAAGCACCTGGGCGCCGGGGCGACGCTTGCCCAGGCGCTCCGGGACGCCCGCGCCAGCACCGGAGATGACCCGGTCCACGCCGCCACCGCCTGGTCCTTCCTGGCCCTGGGCCCCGCCTGACCCTCACCGCCGGGCCACGGCCGGCGCTCTGGCACCCTGGGGCCGGCCCGGCCGCCGTTCCCGGGAGGCTTAGGGCCCGGCGGCCCCCCGCCCCGCCGCCGGGCCGGCGCGCCGGACGAGGAGAGCGACCCGGCGCGCCGCCACCTGGCCAGCCCCCGTCCGGCCGGGCCCAGGCGCGCCACGCTCCCCGGGCGCCCGTGCGCCCGCGAAGCCAGCCCTGAACCCCCCCAAACGCTGACCCGCACCCATACAGAGCACGAACCCCCCGGCGAAATACACCCACCCACGATCCCCGTCCGCTCGCGGCCCAGGCCAGCCCCCGAACCCCTCTCGCGTTGCCCCACCCCCGTCACCGCGGCACTCCCGGCCCAGCCCGCAACCCTCCCGCGTTACCCCTACCCCCGTCACCGCTCCGCGAGTACCCCCGTCACCGCTCCGCGAGCGGGCCGGGGCGGACTGGCAGACGGCGTTATGCCGGGTGCCAGTCCACCCCTGCCCGTCCCACACCCGCCCCGAAAGATTGGGGGCCAAGAGGGACGTCAGTCGGGGACGGCGAGGATGACGTCGGAGGCCTTGATCACCGCGGTGACCTCGCTCCCCTCGGCCAGGCCGAGCTGGCGGACCGCTTCCACCGTGATCGAGGCGACCAGGCGCACCTCACCCGCCTGGAGTTCCACGTTGGCGATCGCCTCGCCGGCGTTGATGCCGGTCACCCGCGCTGGGATCTGGTTGCGCGCACTGAGCTGCATATTCGAGACTCCGCGAAATTGATCGACTTTGCGTACCAGGCCCACGCTATCGCCGCCGCCGCGCGCGCAGCGGGACATGGCCACGGGAAGCGGCCGGCGGCGGAACCAGGCAGGCGGCCGGAAGGCGTTTGGCATCGCTTGCGCGGTTACGGCGGCAGCGCCGGTACGGCAGCGGAGCCTGCGCCTGCCGGCGCAGCCACGACGCCGGCTGGGCTCACTCGGCGGCCATCGCGTGCCAGGTCCATCCCGCCGCCCTGCGGTCCGCGACGTAGCCCTGCCATGCTGCCGAAGCCGAGCCGGGCCGCGACCTGGGCCGCGCGCTGGCGCGCCCGGTGCCGCTTCGCCGCGCGCACCGTGGTGGGGAGGCCGTGCCGGCGGAGCGCGGCCGTCACCGCGTGGTGCGTCAGGCCCGCGCGGAGAACTCCTCTAGGCTCGGATCCATGAGCACGTGGCCCACGCTGTCGCTGCCGGAATGGACCGTGCTCGCCGTGGTATCCGAACGTCCCACACACGGGTTCGCCATCGCCCAGCTCACCGCGCCGCACGGCGAACTGGGCCGGATCTGGCACATCCCCAGGCCGGTCGTCTACCGGTCGATCGGGCGGCTGCTGGACCTCGCCCTGCTGACCCCGGGGGCGGTGGAGTCCGGGCGCGGCCCCCAGCGGACCCTCTACTCGGTGACGCCCGCCGGGCGCGAGGCGGTGCTGCGCTGGCTGGACACCCCGGTTACCCATATCCGTGAGGTCCGCTCACACCTGCTGCTCAAGCTGGCCATGCTGGATCGCGCCGGGGGCGACCCGAGCGGCCTGCTGGAACGGCAGAAGGCGGCGCTGGAGCCCATCGCGCAAGCGATCAAGGAGGAACGGCCCGGTTCCCGCGGCTTCGACGCGACCCTGCTGGCGTGGCGCCGGGCTACCACCGCCGCGACCCTGAACTTCCTCGAGGAGCTGACCCGGGCGACCGCGGCCGCGGGATCCCGCTGAGCCACGGCCGCCCGGGCCGCGAGCCTGCAGGGCGTCGCGCGCTGCGCGCGGGAGGCGAGCCGCCCCGGCGCTACTTGCGGGGCGCCTTGGGCTTCTTGACCTTCGGCGGCAGCGCGCTGACATGCGTCAGCGCGCGCTCCACCCACTGCGCGGCCACCTCGGGCGTCGCGCGCCAGGCCCCGGGCAGGCTGGTGTACCCGCCCATCGGCCGCTCGGCCGGGCCGAACGGGCCGGAGCCCTCGATGCCCTCCAGTTCGGCGCGCCCCGCGTCGTCGAGCCGGACGCCCACCGCGGGGCCGAACAGCCCGGCGAACATGTTCCCGTGCACGAACGCGCCGAGGTTGCCGAACATCGGCTTGATCTCGACCACCGGGTCGCCGGGCAGCACGGACCGGAAGAAATCCTTGTCCGCCTCGCTCGGCTTGGGTATTTCCATAGCCTGCTCCCTCGGCCGGGCCCGGCCAGCCGCTACGCGGCCGCCGGGGCCTGGAAGATGCTGAACACCGCTCCCTGCGGGTCGGTGACCACGGCCATCTTGCCGATCGGGGTGTCGAACGGCGCCACCATGACCGAGCCGCCCAGTTCCTGGATCCTGGCAGCGGTGGCGTCAGCGTCCGCGACCGCGAAGTAGACGTGCCAGTGGTTCGGGACGCCCTCCATCATCGGCGGCGTCGTGCCGCCGACCTCCTTGCCGCCCGCCTGGAACATGGTGTACTTGTCCGCGCCCATGTCCACGGTGGCGGTGGTCAGCCCGACCACCTGCTCGTAGAACGACTCGGCCGCCGGGTGGTCGGTGATCAGCTCGTTCCATACGACGGTGCCCGGCTCGTTCACCAGCGTGGCGCCGATGTGCTGGTTGGCCTGCCAGAGCGCCACGGCGGCACCGCCCGGGTCCAGCACGAAGGCCATCCGGCCCGCGTCCATCACGTCGAACGGCTCCATGGCGACCGTGCCGCCGGCCGGGCCGACCTTGGCGGCCGCCTCGTCGGCCGACTCGACGGCCAGGTAGGTGTTCCACATCGGCGGCGCGCCGGCGGCGAGCAGTTCCGGCGACTGCGGCGCGATCGCGGCAACGCTCGCGTCGCCGATCTGGGCGAGCGAGTACACCGCGCCCGCGTCCATCGGCTGGTCGTCGTAGGTCCAGCCGAAGATCGCCCCGTAAAAGGCCTTCGCCGCGGCCTGGTCGGTGGTCTGCAGGTCCACCCAGTTGGGCGTGCCCTGCGTGTAGGAATCACGTGCTGGCATGACGTTCCCCTCTCCCGGAGAAGCGGCGCGTGTGAGATTGTCCGGCGCCGGCGGCGCGCGGCCGGCCACCGCGGTGCGTAACCCCTGGTGAGCGCGCAAGATCGTGGCGTCCCGCAGGCCGGCGGCCGGTGCGAATCCCGCCGCGCAGGTGCAGGACCACGTTCGAGACACTACCGGAGTCCCGCGACGGGCCGCCGGTCAAGGGCACCATCATGACGCTGCGATACGCGGGCCCGTGGCCAGCGGGATCCGTCCCACGCGGGGGGCGCGGGGCCGGGCGCGGCCGGCTGGGTGCGGCCCAGCGTCGAGGAGTACATCGACGGCCAGCGGTGGAGCAGCTACACACCGCCGCCGCCTTGATGGCAACGCGCCCTTGCAGGACCTCTAGCCGGGCCAGTGGTGGCTGGTGACCTGGCCGCCGGTCACGGTGACCTGGGCGGCCGGGGTGTCGTGGTCGCGCCAGATCGTGTAGCGGCCGGTGGACAGCCCCCCGTACACGGCCGCGTACCTGGTCCCGCCCGGCCCGGGCCGGGCCCGGACCGCGGCGTGCGTCCGCGGCGCGCCCGGGGCCGCGGCGCTGATCTCGATCTCGGCGCCCAGCAGCCCGGCCGGCGTGTACAGGACCAGCGCGCCGGTGCCGGCGCCGAGGTCAAGCAGCACCGTGCCCGCACGCGTGGGGCCGTACCTGTGACCGGCCGGGTCATGGCTGTGCTCGGTCATGGGCTACCTTCCGGGTCGGCCGGGCCCCCGGCGGGGCGCCGGGCGCCGGCGCAGGCTGGAGGACCCGGGGCCGGCGCCCGCACCGCCGGGAGGCGATCAGGAGGACGGGTTGTCGAAGCCGTCGTACGGCACCCCGAGGTAGGGGAACGTGTTCAGGTACGGCGCCTTCACGCTGGCGTTGGTCAGGCCGTCGGTGACCACGCCCGCGGCCGCGTCCGGCGTGAAGCTGGGGTCCACGAGCGCGAAGGTCAGGCCCGCGACGGCCCGCAGTTCGACCGTGACGATGTCGTCGAAGACCCGCCGTCCGTTCGGGAACCCGGCAAGGTCACCGCCGAGCAGCCCGAGGATGTTCGGGCTGCTCGACGGCGGAATCGCCGTGTTCAGCCGCAGCATGTCGGACAGCACCGCGCCGGTGTTGTTCTGGAAGTTGGGGATGATCCCGCTCGGGATCCCGGTGAGCAGGATGGCCTCCAGGTCGGCCCGCGCCTTGCCGGACTTGACCAGCGCGGCGAGGTTGGGGAACACGCCCGGGTACAGCGTGGGCAGCGCGGCGGCGAGGCCGGGCTGGGCGTAGTAGTGAGCGAACTGCTTGTCCCCGGCGGGCGGCAGGGTGTTCCACAGGTCCTTGTCGCCCAGCGCGATGATCACCTCGTTGATGAGCGGGTTGCCCAGCCGGGACACCTGCCGGAACGGCCCGCTGGTGGCGGTCCGGCCGGTCTCGGCGTCGAACGCGCTCGCGGACTGGCGGCTCGCCGTGGTCCACACCCCGATCACGGACTTCGGGTCGGACTCGCCGCTGGCCCCCGGCTTCACCAGTTCGCTGATCGGCACCTGGATCGCGATCGAGTGCACGTTGAGCTGGTTGGTCGCGTTCACGCCCGGGGCCGGTCCGGAGAACACGTGCATCCCGTACTGGTTGTGCAGGTTCTCGAACGGCCGCAGGTCGCCTAGGTCGAAGATCGCGCCGAGGTCCACGTAGAAGCCCTCGGCCCGCTGGCCGGCGAAGACCTTGATGCCGTTGCCGAGGTCGTGCACGGCGGACTCGGCGAGGCTGGCGTAGTTCGGGGTGGACAGCGGGCCGATGTTGCACGGCGGGGAGGCCAGGTCCTTGCCGAGTTCGGTGCCGGTGCCGCCGTTGTCCATGAGCTTGCGGACGGAGTAGAACTGGCGGCTGTTCCAGTTCGGGCTGTTCAGCGCCGTGATCGGACCGGTGTTGTAGAGGAACGTATCCGGGTTCCGCAGCCGGTTCTGGAACGTGAACCGGTAGGTGACGTCGGCCAGGCCGTCGCCGTCGTTGTCGACGTGGATCTCGTAGCGGACGTCGTCACCGAACTGGTAGAAGTTCGGCCCGCCGGCCGGCTGCTCGAGCGGGATGTAGTTGGCGATCAGCGTGACCGTGTTCGGCTGGTCGGGGCTGACGAACGCGTAGAGGTCGGTGCTGTCGGCCACCGGATCCTTGGAGATCTCGGGAGCTTCGCGATGGGAAGACATCGGTTACCTCACAAGCTTGTCGTGGGACGTGCGCCTGGCCGGTTCCGGCGTGCGGCGCTGCGGTGCTGGGTCGGGCGGGCATCGGGTTGTCGGGCAGGGCGGGAGCACACCGATCCCGGGCAGCACCGGTCAGGTGTCCGGCGGGATGCCACGGGTGGCCTGGTCTTGAGGTCGGGGTGCGGCAAGAGGTCGGGGTGCGGCAAGAGGTCGGGGTGCGGCAAGAGGTCGGGGTGCGGCAAGCCCGGGATCTGTGGGGCGGCCTGGTCCTGGGTGGGGGTGCGGCAGCCTTCGGATCGGCGGGTGCGGTGGGCTGCGAAGCCGGGGGGTGCGGTGCGTGGTTGATGCGGCTCAACGAACCGAGCGCACCAGCCTCGCCGCCAGGCCGGGGTCGCGGAGCCGGGTCTTGGCCTCCCCGGCGAACACGTCCATCTCGCCGGAGGCCACGTCACGGACGTGCACGATGACCGGTTCGCCCGCGTGAGGCACCCTCGCCGCTGGCCCGGTCTGCGCCCGCGTGTCCGCGGCCGCGGCGGGGACGGCGAGGGTGCCCGCCATGGCGGTGGCAGCCAGGCCCGCCCCGGCGAGGCCCGCCGCACCGTACAGAACGGACCGCCGGGACGGTTCCGGCCGCTCCGCGCCTTCCGCCAAGCCATCTGCAGACGGATCGGGGTGGTTTTGTGATGACATGAGACGGTTCCCCTCCGGGCGCGGCCGCCTCCGCACGACTCCCCTCCCTGGTCGTGCGAAGGCCGCCGACGCCGTGCTGTGCCGGGCCCCCGAAGGGCTCGGTCCCGCCGCTTCTTCGGGCCGGGCGGCGTTCCGGATGCCGCGAGAACGCTGTCGTTACCAAACCGTTACCTAATGCCGCATGCGGGATCCCCCGAGGCCGGAAAGGTGTCCGTGTAAGCCCGGCGGCTGGACCTGCCATCCGTTCTCGCCGGGGCGCCGAATGGAAGGCATGAGGCCACGCGCGATGCGTGCATCCGAGCCTGAGCTTCCCCGCCAGCAGGGCGGCGAGGACCAGTACCTGGACGGGCTGCTCTCACGGGTGGCGCGCGGCGAGAAGGCCGCGTTCGAAGCCGTCTACGACAGCCTGGCCGGCCCCGTCTACGGCCTCATCCTGCGCGTGGTCCGGGATCCCGCCCAATCCGAGGAGGTCAGCCAGGAGGTCCTGCTCGAGGTGTGGCGGACCGCGGCGCGCTTCGACCCGGCCCGGGGGACCGCCGCCACCTGGGTGCTGACCATCGCACACCGCCGTGCCGTCGACCGGGTCCGCTCGGCCGCCGCGGCCGCGGCGCGCGAGCAGCGCAACGCCGAGATCCCGGTGCCCCACGACGACGTGGCGGCCACCGTGGAGGCCAGCCTGGACGCCGAGCGGGTACGGCAGTGCCTGGAGAGCCTCACCGAGGCCCAGCGCGAGTCGATCACCCTCGCCTACTACGGCGGTTACAGCTACCGGCAGGTCGGTGAGCGCCTCGGCACCGCGCTGAGCACGATCAAGACCAGGATCCGGGACGGGCTCATCCGGATGCGTGACTGCCTGGGGGTGAGCTGGTAGTGGCACGGCCGCGCAACGACCTGCACATCCTTACCGGCGTCTACGCCCTGGATGCGCTCGACACCGCGGCCGAGGTGCGCCGCTTCGAGCGGCATATGAACCGGTGCGAGGGCTGCACGAGCGAGGTGCGCGGGTTCCGGGAGACCGCGACCCGGCTCGCCATCGCGGTGACCCGGCAGCCCCCGCCCGGCCTGCGCGCCGCCGTGATGGCCGAGGTCGCGGGGATCCGCCAGGTGCCTGGCGACCGCGCGCGGCGCGCCCGCCGGGCAGCCCTGCTGCCACGGCTGGCCACGGCCGGGGCCGCGCTCGGTCTGGCCGCCGCCGTCAGCCTCGCCGTCGTGCTGGTCAACACCCAGAACCAGCTCGGCCAGACCCAGCAGCAGCTCGGCCAGGCACAGCACCAGCTCGGCCAGACCCAGCAGCAGCTGAGCCAGGCCAAGCGCCACCTCATCGCGGCCCAGACCCAGCTAGCGGCGATCAACTCCGTGCGGACCGCCGCGGACGCGACGCTGGTGACCAGGGCCACCTCGATCGGCGGCCGGGTGACCGTGGTGAAGTCGGCGGCCAAGCACCAGATCGTAGTGACCGCGTCGGGGCTGCCGCCGCTCAGGGCCGGGAAGGTCTACCAGCTGTGGCTGATCGGCGCGCCCGGCAACAGGATCCGGTCGGAGGGCCTCCTGGCCACGCACCACGGTAGCAGCGGTCCGGTGCTCATCTCCGGCGTGCTCCGGGGCGACACCTTCGGCATCACCCTCGAACCGCGCGGCGGCACGGTCCAGCCCACCGTCACGCCGATCGTCGGCATCCCGGCTTCCTAGCCGCGGCGCAACCAGGATCGGGCGTGGCCGGGCCGACCGGGACGCCCGGGTGCGGGGGCGAGGCTAAACCTCTGGGTGGCGCCAGGTAGTGATACAGGCGACGCGTCGAACTGACCGAAGGCGGTGGCGGCCGTGGCCGAAGGGTTCGCGCAGTTCGTCGAGGCGCGCGAGCGTGCCCTGCAGCGGACGGCGTACCTGCTCACCGGTGACTGGGCCCTGGCCGAGGACCTCGTCCAGACAGCCCTGGCGCGGGCATGGCCGCGCTGGGAGCGGATCACACGGCGCGACGATCCCGAGATGTACGTGCGCAAGGTGCTGGTCAACACCTGGACGACGTGGAACCGCCGCCGCTGGCGCGGCGAGAAGCCCTCGGTGACGGTGCCCGACGCCGCCGCGGCCGGGGACGTGGCGGAAGAGGTGACCGTGCGGGTCGGGCTGCGGGAGGCCCTGGGATCGCTGACCCCCCGCCAGCGGGCGGTGCTGGTGCTGCGGGTCTACGACGACCTGCCCGAGGCTCAGGTGGCACACATGATGAACTGCGCGGTCGGCACGGTCAAGGCGACGATGTCGCAAGCGCTGGCCAAGCTGCGGAAAAACCCGCAGCTTGCTGGCCTGATCGAACAAGAGGCCCGGTGAATGCGATGGAACGGCAGTTGCGTGACCTTATGATCGCCGAGGCGGGCGATCCGCCGCACCGGGTGACCGTCGAGGCGGTGCGCCGCCGCGCGATCAGGCGCCGGGCGGCGCAGGCGGGCGCCGCGGGCCTGGCCGTGATCCTCGCGGCCGGCCTTGGCGCGGCCGTGTCCGCCGGGGTCATCCACGTCGGGACGTCCCCCGGGGGCAGCACCGGGCAGCACGCCGGCCCGCCACGGTACTACGTCAGCGAGTACTACGACCCGAAGGCCCAGGGCCTGGTGATGGCCGTACGGGCCAGGGCCTCCGGCCGGGTGACCGCGACGATCGGCGACCCGCTGCGGGGAGCGGCCTGCGGCCAGGGGAACGTGGGCGTGACCGCCGCCGATGATCAGACGTTCTTCATGACCTGCATCAGCTCGCGCTGGGGGCCGGGCAAGTTCGGGCCGCACTCAAAGCTGCTGTGGGTCGAGAGCCGCATCTATCGCTTCCAGCTCACCGGCTCGGGCCGGGTCAGCGGCTACTCCCTGGTCAAGGGCGGCGCGCTAAAGGGAATGATGGTCGAGAACATCGCGGCGACGGCCGACGGCTCCGAGATCGCCGCGGAAGTCCTGAAGCCCCCGCCCTCGGGCACGATCGCGACCAACCTGGTCCCCGCGGGAGTCGTCGTGATCAACACCAGGACCGGTGCCACGGCACTGTGGCACACCGGGCCTTACGTGCCCGGCGCCGTCCAGTACGCCTATGCCAGGGATCTGTCCTTCACCCGCGACGGGCGCGATCTTGTGGTGCTGGAGCCACGCTGTCCCCGGGGGCGGTACCTGGCCTACTGCAACGGCCACGCCGAGATGCAGGTGCGGGCGTACAGCCCCGCCGGCCGGGGCGGCTCGCTGGAAGGCGGCCGGGTGCTCCTTCAGGACGCCACGCTCAGGCCGCGCGGTACCAGCCTGTCCGACGCGTTCATCAGCCCCGACGGCACGTCGCTGACCACGGCCTTGGTCGGCTGCCCTCGGCACGGGGCGTGCACGCTGACGGTCGCCCGGATCCCGGTCGGCACCGGCGGCGGGGAACGCGTGCTCTACCAGGCGCGCAGCGGAAGCCGGAACGCCGGGATCTTCTTCCGGTTCTTCAGCGCCGACGCCTCGCGCCGCTACCTGATCCTTGACGCGGGCGCCGGCAGCAAACGCGTGAACGGCTGGATCGACCACGGACGGCTGGTCCCCCTGGCCCCGGCCAACGGCAACTACCCCGAATATGAAACCTGGTAGCGGCCGCCCGGCGAACGAGCTTGCCCGGGCGCTCACTCGACGTCAGCCCAGTCCAGGGGGACACTCAGCGTGAACCTGCGGCCGTGCGTCATGACCCGGCCCTATCGCCGTAGGCGGCGCGCAGCCGCCGTTCCGCCTCTGGCACCGCCCCGGCATGATCAAGCCCCAACAGCGCCGCGCCCGCCACCGGCGGGACGGCCACGACCACCACGGACGCCAGCGGGGCGGCGGCCGTGATCCGCTCGGTGATCTCGGTGAGCAGCAGCGGGTCCCGCGCGGTCATCAGCCCGCCGCCGAGGACCACCGGGGTGGGCTCCGCGGTCAGCCCCAGCCGGCGCATGGCGACCACCGCCATCACGCAGATCTCCTCGGCCTGGCGGCAGACGAGGTCCCGCGCGACCTTGTCCCCCTCGCGCGCGACGGCGAGCAGCACGGGGGCGAGCCCGAGCAGCGCCCCCTCGCTGATCCTGCCGAGGTGCAGGCCGAGCGTGACGTCGCGGACCGTGCGCAGGCCGAAGTGCCCCGCCACCGCCGCGCGCAGCGCGGTCTGCGGGCCGCGGCCGTCCTCGGCGCGGACCGCCCACCACAGCGCCGCCACTCCCAGGCCGTGCCCGCCGCCCCAGTCGCCGCTGATGGGGCCGAGCGCGAGGTACCCGGTCGTCCGCCCGTCCGGGTGTACACCCACGCAGTTGATGCCCGCGCCGCAGGTGACGCCCACCCCCCAGCGCGGTTCCCCGGGCGCGGCGGCGCCGTCCAGCCCGGCGCGCAGCACCGCGAACGTGTCGTTCACCACGGCGGTCGTGGTGGTCCACCCCCGTGCGCGCAGCGCGGCCTCCGCGCGTTCCTGCTCCTGCGGCAGGTCCACGTTGGCCACGCACGCCGAGATGTGCCGGGCCACCGGCTGCCCGGCCGCCGCGCCCGGACGCCGGACCTGCGCGACCAGCCCGGCCAGCGCGTCCAGCCACTCGGCAACGCGGTCGGCATGCCGCATCCCCGCGCCGCGGGCGGTGGCCAGCAGCGAGCCGTCCGCGGCGACCAGCGCGACGTCGGTCTTGCTGTTCCCTCCGTCGACGGCGAGGACGGCGGGGAGGTCAGCCGTCACCGCTGGCCCAGGGCAGGTAGGCGGCGTTCTCGGCGATGAGCCGGTCGGTGAGCTGCCAGGCCAGCTCGTACTGGCCGACCAGCGGATGGGCGAGCAGCGCGGCCGCCACCCGGCGTCGGCCGCCGCGCAGCGCGGCGTCCACGGCCAGTTCCTCGTACGCGGACACGTGCGCGACCAGGCCGCGCATGGTCGGGTGCAGCGGGGCGACGGGCACCGGCTCGGCCCCGGCCGCGCCGATCACCGCCGGCACCTCGATCACCGCGTCGTCGTCCAGGAACGCCCATGTGCCCCGGTTGCGCAGGTTCACCACCTGGACGTCGCCGGTGCCGTTGGCCAACGAGGCGAGCAGCGCGACCGCCGCCTCCGAGTAGAAGGCCCCGCCGCGCTTGCCGAGCAGTTCCGGCTTGTGCGCCAGCGCGGGGTCGGCGTAGGCGGCCAGCAGCTCCGCCTCGATCCGCGCGACCTCCTCGGCGCGCGTCGGCTCGCGCCGCTGCCGCTCCACGGTGGCGTCGTGTGCCCAGAAGTAGTGCAGGTAGTACGACGGCACGGCCCCGGTTTCATGCAATACGGAGGCCGGCAGCCCGGTGTGCTCCGCCACGTCCTCGCCGTGCTTAGCAATCAAGCCGGGAAGCACGTCGGTGCCATCGACCACCGCGGCGCGCTCCCAGGTCAGGTGGTTGAGGCCGGCGTGGTCGAGCAACACCCGGGAGGGATCGACGCCGAGCAGAGCGGCGAAGTTCCGCTGGAACCCGATCGCCACGTTGCACAGCCCGATCGCCCGGTGCCCCGCGTCGAGCAGCGCCCGGGTGACGATCCCTACCGGGTTGGTGAAATCGATGATCCACGCCGAATCCAGGGCACGCTGGCGTGATCGTTCAGCAATGTCAAGGACGACCGGGACGGTGCGCAGGGCCTTGGCAAACCCGCCCGCGCCGGTGGTCTCCTGGCCGATGCAGCCGTACTCCAGCGGCCAGGTCTCGTCGCGCTGCCGCGCCGCCTGCCCGCCGACCCGCAGTTGCAGCAGCACCGCACCGGCGCCGTCCAGGCCCTCGTCGAGGCTGGTGGTCCAGGTCAGCCGGCCCGGATGCCCGTGCGCCCGCATCAGCCGGGCGGAGAACGGGCCGACGACGGCCAGGCGGGTCTCGTCCAGGTCGACCAGGACCAATTCCTCGACCGCCAGATCACCGCGGAGCCGGGCGATGCCGTCGACAAGCTCGGGGGTGTAGGTGGACCCGCCGCCGACGACCGCCAGCTTCACGCCGCCCCCCGCTCGGGCTCAAAGCCCCGTGACGAAGGAACGGGGCTTTGAGCCAGCGAGGGGTTCCGGGCCGTGGGGTCCGGGGGCTTGCCCCCGGGAAAGCGGAGTGCCCCCCCCGGGCCAGCACCGGGGGGTCCAGGGGGCGGCTTGCCGCCTCGGGCCAGCACGGCGTTAGCGCAGGTAGGCAAGGTCGGGGCCGTGCCGTTCGCGGTACTCACTCATCATCTCCCTCGCGACGGTGACGCCGGGCACCAGTGGGTGCAGGGCGAGGGCGAGGGCCGCCCGCTCCGCATCGCCGGTCACCGCGGCGCTGACAACTTCGCGCTCGTACTCCTTGACCTGCGTGACCAGGCCCCGGGCGGAGCGGGGCAGCCCGCCGCCGGCCAGCGGGGCGACGCCCCCGCCGTCGATGTGCGCCGGCACCTCCACCACGTCGTCCGGGTCGAGGAAGGGCACGCTGGTGCCGTTGCGGGTGTTGACGATCACCGCGCCCGGCCTGCGCCCGGAGAGCGCCGCGATCACCTGCAGCGCGACCCCCTCATAGCCGCCGGGGCGGTCCGCGCCGCCGGCTGGGGCCAGGTCGCCCGCGTCGTGGCCGGTGGCCGGGCCCGGGCCGCCCGCGTCGCGACCGGTGGCATCCGGGCCGCGTACCGGGCCCGGGCCGCCGCCGGGGACGGGCAGCGGCATGCCCTCGCCCGCGATGTCCGTGCGCATGTAACTGGCGCGGCGGATGCCCATCTGGGTGAAGTAGGCGTGCCAGGCGTCGCGGACGTCGCCGGCCTCGAACGCCTTCGCGATCCCGGCCAGCAGGCCGGTGTTCAGCCGCAGCACGTCGGCGCCGCGGCTGGCACCCGCCTGGGCGACGGCCTGCACGTAACGCCGGGGCTCGTAGAAGTAGTAGTCGTACTCGGTGGGTATCGCGCCGAGCCGGCGCACGAAGCCGGGGTCGAACGCGGCGAACCGGTGGTCGAACCGCTGCAGGTCCTCGTACCGCTCCAGCAGGGCTCCGAGTTGTTCCTCGCCCGCCACGGTGAACGAGGAGATCCAGCCGAGGTGGTTCAGGCCGGCGTAGGAGAACGCGACCTGGTTCCGGTCGGCGTCCAGGAACGTCGCCAGCCGGTCAAGCGCCCCGCTCGGGGTGTCACAGACGCCGACCGCGCGGACCGTGGAGTACAGCGAGATGGCCTGGGTGATCAGCCCAGCGGGGTTGGTGAAGTTGATCAGTACCGCGCCGGGGGCGTATTTGGCCAGGGCCTCGCAGTAGGACAGCACCACCGGGATGGTTCGCAGCGCCATCGCGCAGCCGCCAGGGCCGGTGGTCTCCTGGCCGACCAGGCCGCGCCGCAGCGCCACCTCCTCGTCGATGAGCCGGCCCCGGTCCCCGCCCACCCGGATCGCGGAGAACACGAAGCCCGCCCCGGTGAGGGCGTCCGCGGCGTCGTCGGTCACCCGGACGACGCCACGGTGGCCCAGCGCGGTCGCCACCTCCACCGCCAGCCGGCCGATTGTGTCCCGCCGCGCCTGGTCCGGCTCGAACAGGCAGATCTCGCTGAACGGCTCGCCCCGGCGGGACAGGACGCCGCGGACGAACAAGGGAATCCGCACCCCGCCACCACCCAGGATCGCCAGCTTCATCGGATAGGAATCCCGCCGCTCAGGCCCTCCACCTCGATCTCGCCCACCCCGCCGAGCTTGCCGACCGTCTCCGAGCCGGCCGCATTGCCCGCGACGGCGGCCTCGGCGAGCGACGCCCCGTGGCACAGCGCGCCAATCAGCGCTCCGGCGAAGGCGTCCCCGGCGCCGGTGCGGTCGCGGACGTCGACGGCCAGCATGCCCTCGGTGACCTCGGCCGAGCCGTCCTCGCTGGCGACAACGGCCCCTTCCGCCCCGCGCTTGACCACGAGCTGGGGGCACCAGGACGTGGCGTCGCGGATCGCGGCGGGCAGCGAGCAGGTGCCGGTCAGCCGCAGCAGTTCCTCGGTGTTGGGCAGGAACACGTCGCCGAGGCGGGCGCAGTCGCGCACCGCGCCCGGGTCGGTGGCGATGGTGTTCAGCGCCACATCGAGGGCCACGCTGATGCCGAGCGCTTTGGCCTCCCGGACGAAGTCGATCACCGCCGGGCCCGCGTGCAGGTAGCACCAGGCCGGCCCATGCTCACGGAGAACCTCCAGCCAGCGGGCCGGGTCGCGGCGCTCGGAGGACGGGTGCGGAGGCAGGTAGGAGATGAACGCCCGTTCCCCGGCGAAGTTCACCACCACGCTGATGCCCGCGGTGCGCCCGGTCACCCTGAGCGAGGGTGTTAGGTCGATGTCCACGCCGCGGCAGTACTCCTCGGCGACGCGGGAGCCCAGATCCTCGCCGAGCAGGGTGCACAGGCCCGCATGCACGCCGTACCGCCGGGCCGCGCTGGCCACGATGACCGCGCCGCCGCAGGACATGGCGAACTCGTCGGAGTAGATCTCCTCGCCCGGCCCCGGCAGCGCGGGCACCTGCCCGAACACCAGCTCAAGGAAAACCGTGCCGAAGACGATCAGGTCCACGGCGGCCGCTCCCGACATGGGCGCGCCGCTACCGTCAGGCACTCGGCCGGCGGGGGGGTAGCGCGCCGTTCCGCGGTGACCTGGCCACTCACCGGAATGCCCCCGTTTCGGCACCGGCCTGGGCGACATGGCACGCGACGCGGTGCCCGGGCAGTAGCTCTCGCAGCGGCGGAGTGACCTTGTGGCACTCGTCGATCGCCAGCGGGCAGCGCCAGCGGAACCGGCAGCCCGGGGTGGGATCGATCACCCGGGGCGGCTCGCCGATGTCCGCTTCCGAGCTGACGTTCAACGGGGCGCGCGGGTCTGGGGCGGCGGCCAGCAGAAGCTCGGTGTAGGGGTGGCGGGGAGTGGACAGCACGTCTTCGGCGGACCCGGTCTCGACGATGTGGCCGGCGTACATGATGATCAGCCGGTCGGTCACGTAGCGGGCACTGGCGAGGTCGTGGGTGATGTACAGGATCGACACGCGCTCGGTGTCGCGCAGCCTCGCCATCACGTTGAGCAGGCCAATGCGGATGGACACATCCAGCATCGACACGGGCTCGTCCGCCAGGATCAGCTTGGGGCGCATCGCGAGCGCCTGGGCGAACCCGACCCGCTGCCGCTGGCCGCCGGACAGCTCATGCGGGTAGCGCTGCAGCACCTCGGCGCCCGGGTTGAGTCCCACCGCATCGAAGACCCGCACCGCCTCCGCCTCGCGCTGTTCATTGGTCAGTTCGGGACGGTGCAGCTTGAGCGCCCGCATCACGCCGTGCGAGACGCGGAAGACCGGGTTGATGGAGGAGAACGGGTCCTGGAACACCATGGGGACCTGGCCGCTGTAGCGGAGGCGGTCCCGCCGGGACTTGATGGCCGACAACGGCTTGCCCTGGAAGTAGACCTCCCCGCTGGTGGGTTTATAGATCTTGGCGAGCACCCGCGCGACCGTGCTCTTGCCGCTGCCGCTCTCCCCTGCCACCGCGACTATCTGCCGCTCATCGACGGAGAAACTTGCGTCGTCCACCGCGTGCAGGGTCGCACGGGAAAGAGCGTTTCCGATCTTGAAGTGCCTGCTCAGCCGCTCCACTCGAAGCAGCGGCTCGCCGCCGTCCAGAGCCTGCGGCGCGGGGCCTGACCTGGCGGACAACTCGGTCACCGCGCGCCTCCATCCTCGTACAGGAAGCACCGAACGCCCACGCCCTCCACCTGGTAGAGCGGCGGTGGGCTGGTCAGACAGCGCGGCATGACCTTGGGGCAACGGGGCGCGAACCGGCACCCTTCCGGCGGCCTCGCCAGATCCGGTGGGCTGCCCGGGATGCCCGTCAGCGGGACCTGTGGCCCTCTGATGGACGGAAAGGCGTCCATCAGGCCCACCGTGTAGGGGTGCCTGGGGGTGTCGAAAACCTGCCTGGTCCGGCCGACCTCGGACACCTGCCCTGCGTACATGACCATCAGCCGGTCGGAGAAGTGGCTCACCAGCGACATGTCGTGGGTGACGAAGATAACCGCGAAGCCCAAGGTGCGCTGCAGTTCCTTGATCTGGGCCATGAGCGAGCGCTGCGCGACCACGTCAAGGGCGGACGTGGGCTCGTCCATGATGATCAACTCGGGGGTGAACAGCATCGCCATCGCGATCATCGCGCGCTGCCGCATGCCGCCGGAAAGCTGATGCGGGTAGCTCTTCAGGTGGACCGGATCGATCCCCACCATCCGCAGCACCTCTGCGGACCGCTTGCCGATCTCCTCCTTGCTGGTCACGCCGTGTGCTCGCATCGCGTCCCGGAACTGCGCCCTGACCGACAGCACCGGGTTGAGCGCGTTCATGGCGCTCTGCATGACCACCGACATGTCCTTCCACCGGACGGCGGACAGGTCGGTCTCGGTGAGCCCCACCAGGTTCCGGCCGCGGAAGGTCACGCTGCCGCCGGTGATGGCGGCCGGCGGATACAGAAGCTGGGCGATGGCGAACAGGAGGGTGGACTTCCCGCAGCCCGACTCCCCCACGATGGCCAGGAACTCGCCTGCGGCCAGGTCGAGGCTGACGTGGTCGACCGCGTTGATCACCGCCCGTTCCAGGACGTACTCCACCGACAGATCGCGGACCTTCAGCAGCGGCCCGCTTCGGGACCCGGCGCTGGCCAGCCCGCGGGGGTCGTCAGCTAGCTTGTTCATCGCTGGCCAGCCCCCCTACCGTGGGGATAGCGAGGGCCGCCTTCTTCCGGGCCGTATTCTTCGCCCGCAATGGCCGCAGCGCCGGATTGCTGATCTCGTCGAAGGCGTAGTTGAGCAGTGCGAACGCGGCACCCAGCAGCGCGATGCACAGGCCAGGGACTATCTCCCACAGGTACAGGCCGCTTTGCAGCGCCCCCTGGGAGTCCGCCCAGTACAGCGTTGTGCCCCAGCTCACCATGTTCGGGTCGCCGAGCCCCAGGAACTGCAGCCCCGAGCCGGCGAGCACCGCGTACAGCGCGTTGCCGAGGAAGCAGGCGAGCAGCAGCGACGTCATCGTCGGGATCATCTCGACCATGATGATGTAGAAGGAGCGTTCCCCCCGGACCCTGGCCGCCAGCAGGAAGTCCCGGTTGCGCAGCGACTGCGCCTGGGACCTGAGCTGCCGCGCGGTGTAGGACCACCCGGTGACGGTCAGCACCAAGATCAACACCAGGTTGCCCGACTGCCCGAGGTACTTGACGATGACGATCAGCAGCGGGAACAGCGGTATCACCAGCAGCACGTCGGTGACCACGTTCAGCGCGCCGTCCCAGAACCCGCCAAGGTAGGCCGCCGCGACGCCGACCACCATCGCGATGAGCGTGGTGAGCAGCCCGGTGACCACGGCGAGCACCAGCACCGCGCGGGTGCCCAGGACCACCTGGGAGAACACGTCGTGGCCCTCGAGGTCGGTGCCCAGCCAGTGGGCCGCCGACGGCGAGGACTGGACCAGCGCGGGCGTCGAGTAGCAGCTCGCGCACTTGGCCCCGAAGAAGATCCTGGTCGGGTCGTAGTGCGGGATCAGACCGGGAAACAGGGCCACCAGGGTGAACAGCACCAGCAGGATCGCGCCCGCGGTGGCCTTCCGGTTCCTGCGGACCGCCGTGATCAGGCGGCCCCGCGCGGCACGGCCCCGCGCGCCGCCGGCCGACGGCAGCGCGGACGGTTCGGGCAGGCCGGTCGGCTGCCCGCTGGAGACGGAGATGGGCATCGCCATGGCTAGGCCGCCGTCCTGGTGCGGGGGTCAAGGATGGCCGTGGCTATGTCGGAAAGCACGATGCACAGCAGCACCGCCACGGTGATCAGCAGGAAGAGCCCCTGCATCAGCGGATAGTCGCTGCCGTTCACGGCGTTGAACAGCATGAAGCCCACCCCGGGGTAGTTGAACACATACTCCACCAGGATGGCGCCGCTGACCACGAAGCCCAGCGACATGGCGAACCCGGTCAGGTTCGGCAGGATCGCGTTTCTGGCCGCGTAGCTCATCATGATGCGATGCGGCGGCAGGCCCTTGGCCCGGGCCATCCGCACGTAGTCCTCGGTCAGCGTGCCGACCATGGTGTTGCGCATCGTCAGCACCCAGCCGCCGATGCTGGTGATAAGCAGGGCGAGGGCCGGCAGGATCGCGTGCTGGAGCACGTCCCCGATGAAGGAGAGGCTGAATGTGGGCGTGGCGCCGAGCGTGTATCCGCCCTCGCTGGGGAGCCAGCCGAGGACCGAGCTGAAGACCAGGATGAGCATCAGCCCGACCCAGAAGTAGGGGATCGCGGTGGTGAACACCAGCAGCGGGGGCAGGGTGCTGTCGAGGCGGCTGCCCCGGCGCCACGCCGCGATCGCGCCGACCGCGGTCCCCAGGACGAACGCCAGGATCGTGGCGGTGCCCACCAGCCCCAGCGTCCACCAGATGCCGGTCGCGATATAGCTGGTCACCGGCGTCGGGTAATGCACGAAGGAAACACCGAGGTTGCCGGTCAGGGTGTGTCCCAGGTAGGTGAAGTACTCGCTCACCAGGCCCTGGTGGGTGTTGATCCCGAACTGCGCCGCGATCGCGTTCATCTCCGCCGGGGTGAGCGGAACGTGCAGGCTGGCGATCGCTGATTCCACCGGGTTCCCCGGCATGATCCGGGGGAGGAGAAAGTTGAGCGAGAGAGCCGCCCACAAGGTGAGCGCGAAGAACCCTATCCGCCGCAGCGCGAACCTCATGGCCTCCTCCCGCCGTTCATCCCCGTTCTCCAGGCTGTGGCATCTCGGCCCTCCGTAGCTGATTCCCGCCCTTCGGATGTCATTCCCGTTTTCGGCGCAGCCGTGACGTTCCGGCGGCGGCGGCGGGGCGCCTGTCCCCGCCGCCACCACCGGGTAGCGCTAGCCCTTCGGGGCGAGGTGGAGCAGCACCTGGCCCCAGTCGGGGAAGATGTACTGGGCCGGCTGGGCGTACCAATGCGGTGGCGTGGGCCAGCCGGTGATGTGGGCGGTGTCCCACTGATACCAGTCCACCTGGCCGGTGACCGGGATGATCGGCACGTCCTTGAGCATGACGAGCTGAAGCTGGTCGAGGATGCTGGCCTGCTTGGCCGTGTCGCTGGGTGCCGTTGCCTGGTATTCGTTGATCAGGGCGTCGGTCGCCTTGTTCGAGTAGCGCTCGTAGTTGGTGGATGCCGTCTGCCCGATCGGCGCCGAGTTGCCGGAGAACAGCCACTGCCGGAACTCGTAGAACGGCCCCGGCCCGCCGGTCTGGGCGTAGTAGCCGAGCTGGAACTTGCCGGTGAAGAGGGCGTCCTCGTACGACGTCTGCGACAGGTCGTCGAGCTTGACCTGGATGCCCACCGCCGAAAGCTCGGGGATCACGACATCTTGGAGCGTCGCAACCCAGTCGCTGTAACCGCCGTTGTTGACCAGAGAGAAGGACAGCTTCTGGCCCGCGCTGTTCTGCCGGACGCCGCCCGCCACATTGGTGTAGCCGGCCTGCTTCAGCAGCGCCACGGCCTTGGCGGGGTTGTAGGCGTATGCGTTGCCGTACTGGGCGGCCTGGGCCGTGTCGTAGAGCGAGCCGTACGGGCCCTTGTCTGCCGCGGTGACAATGTCGGTCTGGTTCGCCGGGGGTTCCTCACCACCCTCGCCGATCTGTGCCGCCTTCGGCCGGTTGATCGCGTACGCCATGGCCTGGCGGACCAGTGGGTTGCTGAGCGGAGAGCTCTTGCCCAGGCCAAGGTTGATGACGATCGAGACGCTGGCCGTGGGCGGGCTGTAGGTGTGGAAGTCTTTCGGGTCCTTGGCGAGGTAGGCGGTCTGGATGTTGGGGACGAACTGCGAGCCCCACGCGTCGGCGCCGCTGGCCAGGGCGGCGTTGCACGGCGGGTTGCTCAGGTAGGCCGGGAAGTTCACCGTCTTTATCTTCGGCAGGCCGGCCTGGTAGTAGTGCGGGTTGGCCTTGTACACGATGTTCGATGGGGTGCAGGAGTTCATCGTGTAGGCGCCGGACCCGATAGGGGCCTTGTTGTTGAACGTCACCGGGTTTGCGATCTTCGACCAGATGTGCTGCGGCACGATCGCGACCTGGTCGGCGATGTTGTAGAAGTACAGTGGCGACGGCTTGTCCAAGGTCATCACGACCTGGTTGCCCGTGGCCACGACCTTGGTGACCGGCCCGCCCACGTTGCTCCACAGGGACTCAAGGTCCATGGCTTTGTGGGCTTTCAGCATGTTGAACGTGAACGCCACGTCGGCGGCCGTGAGCGGCGTGCCGTCACTCCACTTGACGCCCGGGCGGATCGTGAAGGTGAGCTGGGTATAGCTGGAGTTCCAGCTATCGGACGTGGCCAGCCATGGCTTGATGGCCGACGGCGCCAGCGGCGCCGGGGCCAGGTTGTTGACGAACATCAGCGGCTCGTACACCGGGCCGAACCCGAACCACTCGTCGTTGCTGTTGAACGGGTTGAAGTCGCACGACCAGGTGCCCCCCGACTCATCAGCGATGGTCAGCGTGGTGCCGTTGCCGCCCTTACTGGCTGCGGTACCGCCACCGCTACTGCTGCTGCACGCGGCCGCCAGCAGTCCCGCGACCGCCAGCGCCGCCGTCAGTGTCACGTATCTAGGTGTCTGTCGTCTCATAGTGGTAGCCCTTCACTGAGCGAAACAGCAGGGAGTCTGACTCCGCCGCCGTGGACGCCGCCCTCCCGGGCCGCGTCCACGGCGAGCCCGACCGCGCCGATCAACGGAGCATCGGACGGGAATCGGGCAACGACGAGTTCCGGCGGGAACGGCACTCCCGCCGTGAGTGCATCCTGCAGGCCCGGCCGCAGGCGGTCCCAGGACCGGACCATCCCGCCACCGACCGCGATCCGCACGGGGTTGATGGCAATCGCGAGGTTGACAACGTGGAAGGCGAGTTCGGTGACGAAGTCGTTCAGCAGGCGGTCCAGCCCGGGGGCGTCCCGGCCCGCCTCGAAGACCTCGGCCGCCCCCATCGTCTCGCCCCGGGCGGTGTGCCCGGCCGCGCGCCGGGCCAGCGCCTGCCCGCTGATCATGTCTTCCAGCATCGTCCGTGCCGCCAGCGGGATGCCGACGTCCGACGGGACACGCAGGTTGTAGCCGATCTCGCCGGCCGCCCCGTCGCTGCCGTTCAGCACCTTGCCGCCCGCCACGATCGCCGCGGACAGCCCGGTCCCGAGGTTGAGGTAGATGGCCGGGTCGCAGCCGGCCAGCGCGCCCCAGCGCAGCTCCGCCTCGGCCGCCGCCTTGGCGTCGGTCACCAGGCGGACCTCCGCGCCGGGGAAGGCGGACCGCACCTCGTGGCCCAGCGGCAGGTCCCCCCACCCCTCGATGGTGGGGGCGAGCTCGACCCGGTCGTCGAACGGGATACCGAAGGTGGACACGCCGACCGCAGCCACCTCACGGCCGGGCGCGGCGGCGGCGAGCACTTCCCTGGCCGCCATGATGCCCCGCTGGAAGGTCGCCCTGGCGCCCAGTTCACCGCCGCTGGACACGGTGGTGGACGCGCGCAGCTCGCCATCCGGTTCGCACACCGCCATGGCGATCTTCGTGCCGCCGAAATCGAGGCCGAGCACGACAGGCGAGTCTGCCACGGACTACCCTTCCAGGGCAGGTGCCCTCTTGCCAGGCGGCGCCCGCCCGGCGGTGCCGCTGCCACCGGGACCGCGTCCGCCCGCAAGACGTGCCCTCTTGCCAGGGCAAGCCCTCTTGCCCAATTTTGTTAGGACAGTATCCTAACTATCAAGTGGCTACAAGGCCGCGATGCAACAGGTTGGCAACAGCTCGCCGCCGGGCCCCACCGCCGTGGCACCGGCGGCCGGGGGGCGGCCGCGCCCGCCGGCCACCCCGTGCTCGCCGACGCGCCGTGCCCCCGCCCGCCAGGGACGGCCCAGGCAGGGGGCGGCCCGGCACAGGGCGGGGCGGCCCGGCACAGGGCGGGGCGGTCCAGCACAGGGCGGGGCGGTCCAGCACAGGGCGGGGCGGTCCAGCACAGGGCGGGGCGGTCCAGCACAGGGCGGGGCGGCCCGGCACAGGGCGGGGCGGTCCAGCACAGGGCGGGGCGGCGTTTGTAGTCGTTGTGGCAACGACGACAAAAGAATGTCGTCATTGCCGCAACCATGACAAACGGCCGGCCGGCCGGGTGTGCTGACGGTGGTAGTTAGGGCAGGATTGACGCGGAGGTGGCAGTGACGGTCATGTCGGCTGGCACGCCCGGGGCCATGTCTGCCGCGCGTCCCCAGCTCATCCGGGCGCTCAACGAGCAGCTTCTGCTCGGGCACATACGCGACCACGGCCCCTGCTCCCGCGCCGACCTGGCCAGGCTGTCCGGGCTGTCCAAGCCCACGGTGTCCCTCGCACTCGCCACCGTCGAGCAGGCGGGCCTGGTCCGCGAGGCAGGCCAGCGGATCGGCAGGCCGGGCAGGTCGGCGCTGCTTTATGAGATCAGGCCGGAGGCAGGCTTCGTGCTCGGCCTGGACGTGGGGGCGCAATACATCCGCGGCGCCCTCGCCGACCTGGCCGGGGAGGTCCGTGCCCGGTCCTCGGCGCGGTCGCACGCCTCGGGCGGGCGCAGCCGGGTCGAGGAACTGGTCAGCCTGGCCCAGGGCCTGTGCGCCCAGGCCGGGCTCGCGCTGGCGGACGTGACCCAGACGGTCATCGGCAGCCCCGGCATCTACGACGCGCGCCGCAACGCCATGGCCCTGGCCGGCGGCCTGCCCGGCTGGGACCGCCCGGCGGTGCTGGCGCGCCTGCGCGAGGTGTTCGGGCGGGCCCTGGTGATCGAGAACGACGTGGACGCGGCGGCCCTGGCCGAGCGGGCCCACGGGCACGGCCGGGAGGTGGACAGCTTCGCGTTCGTGTCCGTCGGCACCGGCATCGGCATGGGCCTGGTCATCGGCGACCAGTTGTTCCGCGGCGCGCACGGGGTCGCGGGCGAGATCGCCTACATGCCGATGACCGGCGGCCACGGCACCGATCCGGCGGACGCCCGCAAGCGCGGCGCGCTGGAGGCGGCCGCCTCCGCGCCCGCCGTGGTGCGCGCCGCCCGCCGGGCCGGCATGCGCGGCCAGGTCTCGGCCCGCCGCGTGTTCACCGCCGCCGCCCGGGGCGACGAGCGCGCCGCCGCGGTGGTGGCGGAGGAGGCGGCGCTGGTGGCCAGGCTGCTCTGCGCGGTGGTCACGATCGTGGATCCGCAGCTGATCGTGCTGGGGGGTGGCGTCGGCCAGGCACCAGGGTTCGCCGAGGCGGTCACCGCGGAGTTGCGGCAGATCGCGCCGGTCATGCCGGACGTCCGGGTCAGCGCCCTGGGCACGGACGCGGTGGTGGACGGCTGCCTCGCCTCCGGCGCCGAGCTGGCCTGGGGCCAGCTCACCGGGAGCCCGCCGGGCCTGCCCGGCCCTGGGCTATCCGCCTCCGCCGGCCTGGCCGCGGCCGGGGGTGAGGAGACCGGGTGAACGGCGAGCTGATGGCGGCCGAGATGGCCGAGCAGCCGCAGGTGCTGGCGCGGGTCATCGCGCGCGCGCCGGCCGACGCCGCGGCGGTCCGCGCGGCGCTGCCCAGCCCGCTGGCTGGGATCGTGTTCCTGGCCCGCGGCTCCTCGGACAACGCGGCCGTGTTCGGCCGGTACCTGGCCGAACTGCGGGCGGGCCGGCCGGCCGGGCTGGCCGCCCCGAGCCTGCACACCCGCTACCACGCCACCGTGGACTGGCACGGGTACCTGGTGGTGGCGCTGAGCCAGTCCGGCGCCACGCCGGAGATCGTCAGCAGCTGCGGGGCGGCCCGGGACGGCGGCGCCGTGGTGCTGGGCATCACCAACGAGCCGCGCAGCCCGCTGGCGGGCGCGGTGGACCTGCTGCTGCCCACTGACGCCGGGCCCGAGCGCGCGGTCCCGGCCACCAAGACGGTGACCGCACAGCTTGCGGTGCTGGCCACCGTCACCGCCGCGCTGCGCGCCGGGCCCGGCCCGGACGGCACGCTGGCCGGCCTGCCCGGCGCGGTGGCAGCCGTGCTCGGCGATCCCGCCCCGGCGCGGCGGCTGGCCGATCGGTGGCGGGGACTGGACCGGCTGGTGGTGGCCGCCCGGGGACTGGCCTACGCCGCCGCGCTGGAGACCGCGCTCAAGGTGAAGGAGACCACCGGCATCCTGGCCGAGGGGATCTCCACGGCCGACCTGCTGCACGGGCCGATCGCGGCGGTGTACGCCGGGGCGCCGGTGCTGCTGGTGGACGGCGGCGGGCCGGCCGACACCGACCTCGACGAGCTGCGCGCACTTCTGGCCAGCCGTCAGGCGCGGTGGGCCTCGCTGCCGGTGCCGCCGGGCCTCCCGGAGCCGGTGCACGTGATCGCCGCGGTCACCCGCGGCCAGCAGCTGGCCTACGAGCTGGCCCGCGCCCGGCACGTCAACCCGGACGCCCCGGCGCACCTCAGCAAGGTGACCGCCACGACCTGAGCCACCTGCCCGCCGCCTCACCCGAGGCGCCACCGTAAGGGAAACGCTTTGGCGCCGGGCCAGGGCAGCGGCAAGACTGGCCCTATCGCCCGTTGATGCGGAGGGTCCAGTTGACGTCCGACACGCCGCGGTCCGCCGGGGGGCGGCCAGTTGCTGATGCCGCCGACGAGCAGCGCGCGGAGGGCAGGGCCGCCGGGGATCCGGCTGCCGGGAAGCCAGCAGGCGCCGGGAAGCCAACAAACCCCGGGGAACGGGCAACCGCCGGGGAACCGGCAACCGCCGAGCCTCCGCGCGGTGCCCGCCCGGCGGCGGAAACGACCATGCGGGCACGCGCCACCTGGCAAGTCATGTACGGCTACGTCCGGCCGCACCGGCTCACGCTGCTGGCGGGCGCGGTGCTCAGCCTGCTCACGGGCGCCACCGGGCTGGCGCTGCCGCTGGTCGTGCGCGCGCTGATCAACGATCTCGGCCGGCACCGTTCGGTGACGGTCGTGCTGGTGCTGATGACGGTCCTGGTGCTGGCCAACGCCGCACTGGGCGCGGTCGGCAGCTACGTGCTGCGGCGCACCGCCGAGTCGGTGGTGCTGGCCGCGCGCCGGCGGCTGGTGGACCGCCTGCTCGGGCTCACCATCGGCGCGCTGGACCGGGCCGAGCCCGGGGACCTGATGTCCCGGGTCACCTCGGACACCACGCTGCTTCGCGATGTCACCACCGACTCGCTCATAGGCCTGGTCACCGGCAGCGTCACCCTGGTCGCGACGCTGGTGCTGATGGGACTCATGGACCCGGTCCTGCTCGGCGTGACCCTCGGCGTGTTCAGCCTGGCGGCGCTGGTCATAGGGGTCGTGGTGCCCCGGATCGGCCGCGCCGCGCGCCAGGCGCAGGATTCGGTCGGCGTGATGGGCGCGGCACTGGAGCGGATGCTCGGCGCGTTCCGCACGGTCAAGGCGTCCGGTGCCGAGGGCCGGGAGGGCGCGCGGATCCACGCCGCCGCGCGGCAGGCGTGGCGGGCCGATATCCGGGCCGCCAAGTGGCAGGCGATCGCGGGCAACACCGCGGGCCTGTCCATCCAGTGCGCGTTCATCGCGGTGCTGGCGACCGGCGGCGCCCGGGTCGCCTCGGGCGCCATCACCGTCGGCACCCTGGTGGCGTTCCTGCTGTACGTGTACTACCTGATGTCGCCGATACAGCAGCTGGTCTCCGTCGCCACCGAGTACCAGGTGGGTGCCGCGGCGGTGGCCCGGATCCAGGAGGCGGAACGCCTGCCGGTCGAGCCGCCCGCCCGGCCGGCCCCCGCGGCCCCCTCCGGCGTGGCTTCCCCGGCGCAGGGCCCCTCCGCCATGGCCGGGGACCCTGCCCGCGCCACCACCGGCGCTCCCCGCGCCACCACCGGCGCTCCCCGCGCCACCACCGGCCCCGACCTCGCCGTCGCCGGCCTCGTCCGCCAGCCCACCGGCCCCGCGACCGCCGGCCGCCAAGCGGCCAGCGGCCCCGCCCCCGCCGCGGTCACGTTCGACCGGGTCAGGTTCCGCTACCGCGCCGAGCTGCCCGAGGTCCACCACGGCGTCAGCTTCACCATCCCGCCCCGGGGGATGACGGCCTTCGTCGGCCCATCGGGCGCGGGCAAGACCACCGTGTTCTCGCTGATCGAGCGCTTCTACGAGCCGGACTCCGGGCGGATCCTGGTGGATGGCAGGGACCTGCGGGAGTGGCCGATCGCCGAACTGCGGGCCGCGATCGGTTACGTGGAGCAGGACGCTCCCGTGCTTTCCGGCACGCTCGCCGAGAACCTGCGGCTCGGCGCGCCGGACGCCACGGACGCGCAGGTCGTCGATGTGTTGCGGATCACCAGGCTCAACGGCCTGGTGGACCGGCTGCCCGAGGGCCTGGCCACGGCGGTCGGCCACCGCGGCACCCGGCTATCCGGCGGCGAGCGCCAGCGGGTCGCCATCGCCCGGGCGCTGCTGCGCCGCCCCCGGCTCCTGCTGCTGGACGAGGCCACCTCGCAGCTCGACGCGCTCAACGAGGCGGCGCTGCGCGAAACCGTTGCCGAGACCGCGCTGCTGACCACGGTGCTGGTGGTCGCGCACCGGCTGTCCACGGTGACCATGGCGGACCGCATCATCGTCATGGACGCGGGCGAGGTGAAGGCGGCGGGCACGCACGCCGAACTGGTGGCCGGTGACCCGCTCTACGCCGAGCTGGCCGCCACCCAGTTTCTCGCCAGCGCGGACTCGCCGGTGGCATAACCCCGGCCGCCCCGGGACGGCCGGGGACGGCCGGGGACGGCCGGGGACGGCCGGGGCAGCCCCGTCAGGTGCACCCGGCCTGCCCACGCGATGAGCCGCTTGAGCGCGTTTCCGCGGCACCGGAGGTGAGGGATCACCGATTGCGGTGGCGGCCGCCGGAATCGCGAGGTTCGTCCCAATGTTCTCCAAGTCGGTACAGAAGTTGCCGGTGAGCTTCCGGGTGCGGGCGGAGGCATCACCAGCCGGGACAGCGATCGCCGGACCGTGGCATGCTGGGCGCGCCCTGCGCTGCCCGCCGGGCGCGGGCGCAGCCTGCCAGCGCCGCGCGGGCCAGGACGAGGGTGGCGGCAGCCGCGGAGGCCCGGCGAGCCGGCGCCCGCAGGCAGGTCGTGGTGTGATCTGGAGGTGTCGGTGTGGGGTGGGACCGGCTGAGGCTCTCGCGGTCTGTGCTCGCCTTGCTGGCCTTCATTTGCGCCCTTGTCCTGGTCGACACCGTTTTCTACACCGCGCTGACCCCGCTGCTCCCGCACTACGAGCGGACCGCCGGCCTGGCCAAGGCGGGCGCCGGGCTGCTGGTCGCCGCGTACCCCGCGGGAACGCTGGCGGGCGCGCTCCCGGGCGGGGTGCTGTCCGCCCGGCTGGGGTACCGCCAGGTGGTCCTGCTGGGGCTGACGCTCATGAGCGGGTCCACGCTGGTGTTCGGCTGGGCGACAAGCCCCGCCCTGCTGGACGGGGCCCGCTTCGTCCAGGGCCTGGGCGGCGCCTGCACCTGGGCGGCCGCCATGGCCTGGCTCGTCACGGCGTCCCCGGAAGACCGGCGCGGCGAACTGCTCGGCACGGCGATCGGGGCGGCGGTGGTCGGCGCGCTGTTCGGCCCGCTCGTCGGGATCGTGGCCAACCAGGTGGGGACCGGGCCCACGTTCGCCGGGGCCGCCGTGGCCGGAACCATCCTCATGGTGGTGACGTTCGCCGTGCCGGTGCCGCCCGCCGTGCCGCCGCAGACGCTGCGCGCGGCCTGGCCCGCGCTGCGCGACCGCCGGGTCGCCGCGGGCTTGTGGCTGACGCTGCTCCCGGGCCTGGGCTTCGGCGTGATGGACGTGCTCGCGCCGCTCCGGCTCAGTCAGTTGGGCGGCTCCGCCGCGGTGATCGGGGGGAGTTTCCTCGCCGCCGCGGCCATCGAGTCGGGCATCTCCCCGCTGGCCGGCCGGCTCACCGACCGCCGGGGCGCACTGCTGCCGGTCCGGATCGCGCTGGCCGGCACGGTGCTGGTCAGCCTGCTCACACCGGTGCTGCCGTCGGAGTGCCTGCTGGTGGCGCTGCTCGTCGTGGGCCTGCCGTTTTACGGCGCCCTGTTCGCGCCGGCCACCGCGCTGCTGTCGGCGGGAGCGGACCGCATGGGGCTGCACCAGGGCCTCGCCTTCGGTGTGGCCAACCTGGCCTGGGCGAGTGGCCAGGCCGTCGCGGCGGCGCTGAGCGGCGCGCTGGCCGAGGCGACCTCTGATCTTGTGCCATACGCGCTGCTCGCGGCCATCTTGTTCGGCACGCTGGCCGCCACCCGGGGCAGAGCGCGCAAACAGGACTGATGCCGCAGCGCGACGCGACGGTCGGGATGAGGGCGCCGAGGCCGGCCGCTGGCCTTGACTGAGGCCAATTCCCCCTGGGAATCTCCGGGTTGGGAAACGCCTTCGCAGGCAGTGCAGGGATCAGGGGGGCAGCGTGAGTTTGTGGGGGGCTGCGCCGTTGCTCGCCGCCGTTCTGCTGGGCGGCGGCGTGCATTCGAACGTCCACGCGGTGAGCCTGGCGGCCAGCCCGGTCGTCGACGTCGGCACCGCCACCTGGGAGTCGACGGTCCAGCTCAGCAACGGCGGCCGTCATTGCCCGCCCAAGTCCGACTTCATGCTGGACACCACCTCGCCCGGCGGCCTGATCCCGGCCCGGAGCGCAACCCCGCGAGCGCCGTCTCCGGCACGTCCTTCACGCTCTGACGGCGCGCGCGTACCAACGAGGCCGGCCGGCGGCGCCGTCATGAACGTGTGCGACCACAACCCCATGGCTCTGGGGGTGATCATCGCGATGTGGCCCACTCGCCGGCAGCACTCCCGTGATCATCGCCCACGCCCTTGATCTGCCAGGGTGAACGTCGTTTCGGGTTGGGCACGCCCTGATCTTGGGACACTCATCCATGATCATGGCCGCCTGGTGGCAAGCGCTGAACAAGTAGTTGCGGAACGTGTCTTCTGCAACACTTAGAGTGTGCAGCGGACTGAAGTCGGCCGTGACGGTAACCCCGAACGGGCCACGATAGACCGGCCACCTCGCAGGCCGCGGTGGCTCAATGATCCACGGTCCAGGGTTGTCGCCGCCGCTATCCCAGTGGCGGCGGCGGCGGTAGTCGGTTTGGTCGGCTTCTATGCTGGCCGGGTTGCGGGATCTCCACCAAGTCCAGCTATTTCAATGACGACACCGGGTGCGGCTAGCCGAATCGGTGCTTTCGTGAGGGTGTCAGGCACAACGCGTAACTTGCGGCCACAGCAAATGGTGTGGGTTTTCATCCAGTTCATCCACCCCAACGGAACGCCGTCAAGCAACGTCTACCCTGCCCTGGGCCCTTGCCCGGTTGGGAAGAATGGGATTTGGACATGTGCGAATGTTCAGGTTGGGACGGCTGACGACTACGGGAAGCAGTACAAGATCTGGGCCGCAATCGTGACAGACCGGCAGGCATATTGGTATGCCACATTGATAGCGTCCAAGCACGGCAACCATTCGTTTAACCCTGCCGGAGGGAACTCTCCGCCGCACGTCACCGGCACTCCCGGCGTCACCGGGCATCTCGTCACAAGATGCGCCAGTGGGCCCCGGTCGTGCCCAGTTGGCTGACACACTTTCGCGCGTGGCCTCGGCGCCCGTGGTCTCCCATCCCGAAGCGCCACCACTGGACGTTACGGGCGACGCCGGCGCCCGCACATCCCCGCAACCATGCAACCCAGAAGTTGAACAAGAGCCAATCTGGCATCAGAAGTCACAAAGTCACCACACGGCACCCGCTCCGCTATGACATCCCGCGCCGGGGGCCGCGGGCTCCAGCCCTGCGTGCCCGGACTACGGGATCAGGGCGATCTTGCCGGCCGTGTGGCCGTCCACGATAGCGCGGTGCGCCGCGCAGGCCTGGGCCAGCGGCAACGTCTGGGACACGATGACCTTCAGCTTGCCGTCCTGCGCGAGGCTGGCCAGTTCCAGCCGGGCGCGCTCGCGGATCTCGGTGCCCGGGTCCGCGCCGGGCGCGCCGCCGAGGACCTTGATCCCCGCCTGCAGCCCACGCGCGAACGCCACGATCGTGGCCACCCGGCCGGCGTCCGCGACCGTGCCGAGGGAGACATCCAAGGCCTCGTCGGTGCCGACCAGATCCAGCGCGGCGCTGACGCCGCCGGGCGCCGCCGCGGCGACCCGGTCGGCCAGGCCCGCGCCGTAGGCGACAGGGACGGCGCCAAGATCACGGAGCAGGTCATCGCGTGCGGGGCTCGCCGTGGCCACCACCCTCGCCCCGCGGATGACGGCAAGCTGGACCGCCATCAGGCCGACCCCGCCGCTGCCCCCGTGGATGAGCACGGTGTCGCCCGCGCGCACGGCCGTCGCCTCCAGCAGGTGCCACGCGGTAACCCCGGTCAGCATCAGCCCCGCGGCCTGCGGCCAGTCCAGCGTGCCCGGCTTGGGTATCACGGCCCGGGCGGGCGCTACCAGTTCGGTGGCGTAGGCGCCGGAGGCGCGGTATGCGATGACCTCGTCGCCGACCCGGACCGGTCCCGCCGGCCCGGCCGTGCCGGGCCCGACCGCGGTGACCACACCGGCGGCCTCGGCGCCGAGCCGGATCGGCAGCCGCGCCGGGTCCCTGCCGAACGCCCCGCTGTAGGACTTCACGTCCACCGGGTTGACCCCTACCGCGCGGACCTCGATGCGGGCCTCGCCGGGGCCGGGTTCGCCGGTCGGCTCCTCGACGACCGAGAGGACCTCGGGGCCGCCGAACTCGCCGGCGATCACAACACGCGCCACACCGGCCGCAACATCACCTGGACCGTCGCGCATTCCCGCCCGGGGCGCTTCCTGCCCGGAAGGCTTCCTGCCCGGAGCGCTTCCCGCCGCCCATAGCGCTTCGCGTCCGGAGCGTACCCGCCTGCCTACGAGGTGACCTGCTGGGGCAGGTCCTGGCTGGTGGTGCCGCCGAGGCCGAGCTGGCCCTGGTCGTTGTTCCCCCAGCACCACAGGGTGGGACCGGTGTGCGTGGCACAGCTGTGGTAGTAGCCGAGGGCGACGAGGCTCCAGCCGGTTGCCGTCGGGACCGTGACCCGCTTCGGCAGGTCGCTCCCGGCGGTGCTGCCGATGCCGAGCTGCCCGGAGTCATTACGGCCCCAGCACCAGAGGGCGTGCGTGCGGGTGGCGCAGGTGTGGAAGCCACCGGCGGTGGCGCTCGTCCAGCCGGTGCTGGCGGGAACCGTGACCTGGCTGGGCACGTCCTGGCTGGTGCTGTTGCCGATGCCGAGCTCGCCGTCGAGGTTGTTCCCCCAGCACCACAGGGTGGTGTCGCTGCGGGCGGCGCAGTTGTGGTTGAAGCCGGTGGTGATGTTGGACCAGCCGGCGCTGGCCGGGGCCGTGACCTGCTGGGGCAGATCCTGGTTGGTCGTGTTGCCGATGCCGAGTTCGCCCTCGCCGTTGTAGCCCCAGCACCACAGCCTGCCGTCGCTACGGGTGGCGCAGGTGTAACCGGAACCGGCGCTCACCGCGGTCCAGCCGGTACCTGCCGGGCTGGTCACCTGCTGAGGCAGGTCCTCGGTGGTGGTGTTGCCGAGGCCAAGCTGGCCGGAACCGTTGTAGCCCCAGCACCACAGGGTGGTGTCGCTGCGGATGGCGCAGGTCTGGTTGGCCCCGGCGGTCACGGCGGCCCAGCCGGCGCTTGCCGGGGAGGTGACCTGATGCGGCCGGGCCGCGTTGACAGTGGTCCCGATGCCGAGTTCGCCCTCATGGTTGTAGCCCCAGCACCACAGGCCACCGTCCTTGCGGGTGGCGCACCCATGGCCCCCGCCGTCGGTCACGCTGGCCCAGCCCGCCGTCGGCTTGCTGATCTGCTGTGGCTGGCTCTCGTTGACGCTGTGCCCGGTGCCGAGCGCGCCGTAGGCGCCGGCGCCCCAGCACCACAGGGTGTTACCTTCGCGGATGCCGCACGTCACGTTCGTGCCCGCGGCGATGTGGATCCAGTGCGGATTGACCTGAGCGGTGACCGGTGCCGCCGGGGCGACGAGCAACGCGGGGGCGAGCGCGCCCGCCGCCGCGATCGTGCGGGCCGCGCGTGGCAGCCAGGACCGGCGCCCACGGTGACAATTAGCCGATTTCTGGTCCATGCCCTGTTCCGCTCCTTTCGGAGTACATTACGGCTAATGGATGACTCCCCAATTCCGTATCGGCCCGGACTATGTATCGCCAGCCGACCTAATCTTAATCAGATTACGCCCGCCACCTGCGGCGTGAGTCGCCAAGAGCATTTCTGGTGAGCGAGCCGGAACGAAACGGCAATCCTAGATAAGGACGACGGCGATATGGCGTGGGCGCCGTGGCTGAACGTCAGGAACGCAAAAGTCACAAACGCCGCGCGGCCTTCGCCGGGGCGGAGCCCCCAGTAGCCTCCCGCGAAACTCGCGGGCCGCAGGTCAGGGTTGCCTTGTACCTGACGAGGGCAGGCGGGTACCCCAACTTTTCTTGATCGTTACCCCATCGGCGTACCCTGGCAGCATGCCTGGGCGGGTGGGCGACCATAAGCGCGAGGTTCGCATCCTGCCGCCCCCGCGCAGGGTTGTCCTTGAACCCGACGCCGACCTGCTGCTCAGATTCAGCGGCCGGCACGGTCACGCTTGCGGCGTCGGCTGTGCCCCCAAGGGGGGCCGGATCTTCATCCGTCTCTGCTCCTGCGGCCAGTTCTATGCTTACAACGGGAACAGGTGGAAGCCGATGAGCCAGTTCCATCTGTGGCTGCGCCGTAAAGACCTGGCTGCCGACATAGGCTGGCTGTTCGATGAAGGCCGCACGCGGAAGTGGCGTTTCCAGCCGTTCCCCTGGTGGCGGCGGGTGCTGCTGCGACTGCGGGGCTGGGACGCGGTGAGCGCGGAGAACTCCGCCGGGATGTGGGCTCTCGCGGGTCAACTGTTTCGCGGGCCGTAACGCGCGAGCGTACTAGCGGAGGGTGATCACGTTGGCGGTGATCAGGGCGGCGGCGTCCGAAGCCAGGTAGGCGATCACGTCCGCGACCTCGGCCGGGCCGGCAATGTGGATCATGGTGGCGCTGTCGGCGACCAGCTTGCGGACCGCGTCGGTGACCCACCCGGTGTCGGTGACGGGCGGGTGGACCATGTTCGCCGTGACCCCGTAGCCGGCCAGTTCGATGGCCGCCGACATCGTGTAGCTGGTCTGGGCCGCCTTGGCCGCGCCGTAGGAGACCTCCTCGGGGAAGCCGACGTCCGCGCCCGAGGTGAGGCCGATGATCCGGCCCCACGTCCCGCGGCGGGCGATGTGCCGCTTGGCGAACTCGGCGATCAGCAGGCCCGCGGCCATCGCGTCCACGCTGAACTGCTGCAGCCAGGTTCCCGGGTTCAGCGCCTGGACCGACCGGCCGAACCCGTCGGTGTGCGCGGGCAGGAAGCTGTCGGCCACCCACCCGGACGCGTTGTTCACCAGGATGTCCACCGGGCCCAGGTTCTCCTCGGCCACGTCGAACAGGGCGGCCGGCGCCGCCGGGTCAGACAGGTTGGCCTCCATGGCCAGCGCCCGCCCTCCCCCGGCCCGGATCCGGTCGGCCACTTGGCCGCCGTCGCGCGCCCGTTGCTCCCGGTAGGCAGGCGGCAGGCCCGGGCCGGCCGGGTCGTCCACCCGCAGGAACGTGCACAGCACGGCGCAGCCGCGCGCGGCGAGCGCCGATGCGACCGCGGCGCCGATGCCGTGGTTGGCGCCGGTAACTATCGCCGTATGGCCACCCGCTGGCTCGATGATCACGATGCCACCTCCCGCAGCGGCATGCCGGGCTGGTCCGCCGAAGCACGTCGGCCCGGGTGACCGCACCGCGCGGGCACCCGTCCGCCGCACCACACCCGGCACCGCTGACCGCACCACACCCGGCACCGGTGAGCGGCCGTCCGCCGCGGCAGCCGACCGTAGCAGGCCGGCCCGCAATTGCCCAGCCGTTAATCGCCTCCGTGCTGCGGGGTAAGGGCGGCCGAGCGCGCGTGGCAGTGTTCGGGGACGAGAGCGCCCAGGCGCTCTGGAAGTGGCTCACAAAGCGCGGCAGGGAGCCTGGCCCGCTGTTCACGAGCTGCCGGGGTGAGCGGCCGACGCCGCGGAGCTGGCCCCCGCTGGCGAAGGCCTAGCCACTGACGAAGAACGGGCTCCCGGGTTGAGTTAGCACCTGCCGCGTCCGGCCGTATCCCTTGGCTGTCGGACGCTCCCCTGATTTCACCTGGAAGCGTGGTAACTTGACGTGTGTCAAGCAAACCCCCTGGCCAGGGCAAATGAGCGACCTGCGCTTGATCACTCACGTGGACAAGGTGTTCTTCGCCGAGCGAGGCGAGACCAAGGGCGACCTGGCCGACCACTACGTCCGCGTCGCCGGGCCGTTGCTGCGCGCCATGGGCGGGCGCCCGGTGCTGCTGCAGCGCTTCCCCGAGGGCGCGTCCGGCCCGTCGTTCTTCCAGAAGCGGGTGCCGAAGAACGTCCCGGACTGGCTCCAGACGACGATCGTGTCCACGCCGAACGGCACCACCTCGCAGGCACTGGTCGCGGCCGACATCGACCACGTGCTGTGGGCGGTAAACCTGGGCTGCCTGGGCTTCCACGTATGGGCTTACCTGGCCGATGATCCGCAGCACACCGACGAACTGCGGATCGACCTCGACCCATCGCCCGGGGTGGAGTTCTCCCACATCAGGCAGGCGGCGAACGAGGTGCACGCGCTGCTCACCGAACTCGGCATCACCGGGTACCCGAAGACCACCGGAAACCGGGGCCTGCACGTCTACATCAGGCTTCAGCCGCGCTGGGATTCCTACCAGGTGCGCTCCGCGGCGGTGGCGCTGGCCAGGGAGCTCGAGCGCCGCCGCCCGGACCTGATGACCGCCGCCTGGTGGAAGGAGGAGCGCGGCTCCCGGGTGTTCATCGACTTCAACCAGAACGCCCCGCACAAGACGGTGTTCGGCGCGTGGTCGGTGCGCGCCCGCCCTGGCGCGCAGGTGTCCACCCCGCTGGCCTGGGCGGAGATCGACGGCATCCACCCCGACCAGTTCACGATCGCGACGCTGCCGGCCCGGCTGGAGGCGGTCGGCGACCCCTGGCAGCCGATGAACGACGACCCGCAGGACCTCGCGCCGCTGCTCGACCTGGCCGCGCGCGACGAGGCGGCCGGGCTGCCCGACGCCCCGTGGCCGCCGGTGTACCCCAAGCAGCCCGGCGAACTGTCCCGCGTCGCGCCCAGCCGCGCCAAGAAGCCCTGACCGCCCCCTTTCACCGTGAACTCACCGTTTGTGACGGCACTGGCCGGCTGGAAAGCGAGCGGCAAGAACCGGCTCGGCTGGCTTTTAGTGCCGAACGCAGCGGACGTGGACAGCGCCGAATCCATGCGCATCGCCGCCGGGGTACTCGACGCGCTCGGCGTGCCACGCGACGTGGCATCGGCGGTGCCCAAGGACCCGGGAGGGCCGCTGGAGCAGGCGGTCTGTGACCAGTTGCGCACCGCGCTGCCGGGTTACCGCACCGGCCGCGACTGGCTGATCCGCCGGGGCCAGCTGATCACCGGCTTCGACCAGTACGCGCACCTGAAGGAGGTGCACGCGCTGGTGCGGGCCAGCCCGCAGCTGCGCATCTCGGTCGGCATGGACTACCTGATCAAACCGGACGTGACGGTGGGCCTGGCCGGGGTCCGCACCGGCTCGGGCCTGCCGCCGCTGCACGCGGCGATCTCCTGCAAGTGGACGATCCGCTCGGACCGGGTGCAGAACATCAGGCATGAGTGTCTGCAGATGATCCGGCACCGGCGGGGCCGGCAGCCGCACCTGGTGACGGTCACCGCGGAGCCCCTGCCGACCCGGCTGGCGTCCATCGCCCGCGGCACCGGGGAGGTCGACGCGGTGTACCACATCGCCTACGACGCGATGGACGCCAGCGTCACCGAGCACGCGAACGCCGAACAGCGGGACGCCTGGCGGGAGGTTACCAGGCAGCGCCGGGTGCTCAGCTATGCGGTGCTCGCGGAAACCCTCGCCTCGCAGTGAGGGCACCGCCGTGCCCCCCGGCGTGCTTCGTCCCGGGCATGTTCCGCGCCGGCGTGTTCCGCCGCCCGCTGTCCGTGGGGACCGGCAGAATCGGCCAGAAGACGGGCGCGGGAGGGAACGTGGGGCAGGTTGACTTTCCTGGAGGACTCGTGGGGCACGCTGGCTTTCCGGCGCTTACTTCGCTGGAGATCTGCGCGGGGGCAGGCGGCCAGGCGCTGGGGCTGGAACAGGCCGGGTTCGCCCATGAGGCCGTCGTCGAACTGGATGCGGACGCGTGCGCGACGCTGCGCTGCAACAGGCAGTGGAAGGTCATCGAGGGCGACGTGGCCAACGTGGACGGGCGCGCCTTCGCCGGGGTAGACCTGCTCGCGGGCGGGGTGCCCTGCCCGCCGTTCTCCATCGCCGGCAAGCGGCTTGGCTCCGACGACGAGCGGGACCTGTTCCCCCAGGCGCTGCGGCTGATCGAGGAGACCGGCCCGCGCGCGGTGCTGCTGGAGAACGTGCGGGGCCTGGGCACCTCCCGGTTCGAGGGGTACCGGGCGCAGGTGCTCGGCCGGCTGCGTGACCTGGGCTTCCAGACCTGGTGGAGCCTGGTGCACGCGAGCGACCACAGGGTTCCCCAGTTGCGGCCGCGGTTCGTTCTGGTGGCGATGCGCCCGCCGTGGGCGTCGTGGTTCCGCTGGCCGCAGCCGCACCCGGTGCGGCCGCCCACCGTCGGCGAGGCCCTCGGCGACCTGATGGCCTCCCGCGGCTGGCCGGGCGCGGCCGCGTGGGCGCGGCGGGCCACCGGGATCGCGCCAACCATCGTGGGCGGCAGCAAGAAGCACGGCGGCCCCGACCTGGGCCCGACCCGGGCCCGCGCGGCCTGGGCGCAGATGGGCGTGAACGGGCTCGGCATCGCCGACGAGATCCCCGGGCCGGAGTTCCCGGCGGACCGGCCGCCCAAGCTGACTGTCGCCATGGTGGCCCGGCTGCAGGGCTTCCCGGACGACTGGACGATCACCGGGCGGAAGACCGCCGCGTACCGGCAGGTGGGCAACGCGTTCCCGCCGCCGGTCGCGCGGGCCCTGGGCACCGCGATCGCCACCGCCCTCCGGGCAGGATGAATGTGAGCCTGGTGTCCCTGGCGACGCCTGCCCGTCCCGCCGGTTCCAGCGCCCGAGCGCGCCGGCACTCCCCGGCCGGGCAGGGTCAGGACATCCGGGCTATCTCGCGCATCTTGTTCGTCGCGTCCAGCGCGGCCACCTTGTACGACTCGGCCAGGGTCGGGTAGTTGAACACGGCATCGACCAGGTAGTCCACGGTGCCGCCACAGCCCATCACGGCCTGACCGATGTGCACAAGCTCGGTCGCGCCTGTGCCGAACACGTGCACGCCGAGCAGCGTGCGGTCCTCCAGCGAGACGAGCAGCTTCAGCACCCCGTAGGAGTCGCCGATGATCTGCCCGCGGGCCAGTTCCCGGTACCGGGACACGCCCACCTCGAACGGCACGTTCTCCTTGGTGAGCTGTTCCTCGGTGCGCCCGATGAAGCTGATCTCCGGGATGCTGTAGATGCCGATCGGCTGGTGTTTCCCGATCGCGTGGATCGGCTCGTCACACGCGTGGTGCGCGGCGAGCCTGCCCTGCTCCATGGAGGTGGCTGCGAGCGCGGGGAAGCCGATGATGTCGCCGACCGCGTAGATGTGCGGCACCTCGGTGCGGAAGAACTCGTCCACCACGATCCGGCCGCGCTTGTCGGCGGACAGGCCGGCCGCGTCCAGACGCAGTTCGTCGCTCGCGCCCTGGCGGCCGGCCGAGTACATGACGGTGTCGGCGAGGATCTTCTTACCGCTGTGCAGGATGGCGATCGCGCCTTCCGGCCTGGCCTCCACCGAGGCCACGGTCTCGCCGAACCGGAAGGTGACCGCCAGGTCGCGCAGGTGGTACTTGAGCGCCTCCACGACCTCGATGTCGCAGAACTCCAGCATCCGGTCCCGCTGCTCCACCACGGTGACCTTGGTGCCGAGGGCCGCGAACATGGACGCGTACTCGATGCCGATCACCCCCGCGCCCGCGACGACCATCGAGCGCGGCACCCGCTCCAGGTGGACGATGCCGTCGGAGTCGATCACCGTGCGCTCGTCGAAGTCGACACTGGCCGGCCGGGCCGGGCGGGTGCCGGTGGCGATCACGATCTTCTCGGCCGTGGCCCTGCGCATCCGGCCGTCGCCGTCGTCGACCTCGATCGTGTTCGGGTCGGTGAAGTGCCCGGTGCCGGTGAGGATCGTCACCCGGTTCCTGGAGAGCTGGCTGCGCACGACGTCGATTTCGCGGCCCACCACGTGCTGGGTGCGGGCGGCCAGGTCCGCGATCGTGATCTCGTCCTTGACCCGGTAGCTCTGCCCGTACATCTCCCGCTGGTCCAGCCCGGTGAGGTACAGGACCGCCTCGCGCAGGGTCTTGGACGGGATCGTGCCGGTATTCAGGCAGACCCCGCCGATCATGTCCCGGCGCTCGATGATCCCCACCCGCCGGCCAAGCTTGGCCGCCGCGATCGCGGCCTTCTGCCCACCCGGCCCCGAGCCGATCACCAGAACATCGAAGTCGTACATATGCCCAGTGTGACGACGACGGGGCGCCTTATGGAAGCCTTGACCGGCGGCACCGTTAGGATCGAAGACGCCGGATGAAGCTCCGGCGGGCGCTCCGCCCGAACCGCCGCCGTGGCTGATGGCTTCTACCAGGAACACCTTCCTGGCAGGACGCCGGCGGCCAGCCCCTGCTCCTGCCAGGACCAGACCTGGCAGGAGCGGCGATGAACGTGTACTACGTGACCGCGATCTGGGCCGGCATGGCCCTGCTCGCCTCGGTGGTCAGCATCAAGATCGCGGTGCCGGCGGCGCTTGTGGAGATCGTGGCCGGCGCGCTGGCCGGCAACATCCCCGGCATCGGCCAGCACGTCACCCAGACCGACATCGTCACGTTCCTGGCCAGCGCGGGCTCCCTGGTGCTCACGTTTCTAGCCGGGGCGGAGATCGACCCGGTGTCGCTGCGCGGGCACTGGAAGGCCAGCCTGTCCATTGGCGCGGTCTCGTTCGCGCTCCCGTTCCTGGGCGCGTTCGGGTTCTGCGGCCTGGTGCTGGGCTGGCGGTTGCACGCGGCCGAGATCGGCGGCGTGGCGCTGAGCACCACGTCGGTGGCGGTGGTCTACGCGGTCATGGTGGAGACCGGGCTCAACCGGCACGACCTCGGGAAGCTCATCCTGGCCGCCTGCTTCGTCACCGACCTGGGCACGGTGCTGGCCCTCGGCGGCCTGTTCGCCAGCTACGGCTGGCTCCTGATTCTCTTCGTCGCGGTCAGCGCGCTCACGGTGGCGCTGCTGCCCCGGCTGCTCCGGCTGGCGATCGGGTTCCTTGGCCACCGGGTCTCCGAGCCGGAGATCAAGCTGCTGCTCGTGGTGCTGTTCGGCCTGGGCGGCCTGGCCACCCAGGCCGGCAGCGAGGCGGTGCTGCCCGCCTACGTCGCCGGGCTGGTGGTGGCCGGGGTGTTCCTGCACGACCGGGTGCTCATGGACCGGTTGCGCTCGATCGCCTTCGCCCTGCTGACCCCGTTCTTCTTCCTCCGGGCCGGGACGCTTATTTCCGCGCCGGCCCTGGTCACCGGGGCCGGCGTGATTGCGTTGCTACTGCTGGTCAAGCTGGCTGCCAAGCTGATCGGGGTATGGCCGGTCGCCGCCGCGTTCAAGCTGCCACGCCGGGAGCGCACCTACACCACGCTGCTGATGGCCACCGGGCTGACGTTCGGCTCGATCGCCGCGCTGTTCGGGCTCACCCACCACCTGATCGACCAGGCCCAGTACACCGAACTGGTGACCGTGGTGATCCTCTCGGCGTTCGTGCCGACGCTCATCGCGCAGCAACTGTTCCGCCCGACGGTCGTGGACAGCGACGAGGAGGAGGCCCTCGGCGAGGAAGACATCTCCATCATCCGGCGCTAGCCGGGTGCTTCGTGGCCCCCGGCAGCCGTTCCCTCGCCAGGGCCATGTGGTCGCAGAGCAGGGATTCCAGCGCGGCCGGGGAATCGCCGGACAGTTTGTCGCCGCCCCGCGACGCCCACCACATCCCGCACTCGAACCAGATCCGGTACCACTCGCCCCACCGGTCGGTCAGCCGGACCAGTTCGCTGCCACGCTTGCGTTCCTCGTGCTCCTCCTCCGGCGTTCGCGGACGGCATGCACGCCGCGGGCCACACGGTGGCCAACGACGTCGTGCTCAACCAGGTCCTCGTGGATTTCGGTGACCCGGAACGGGCCAGCGCCATCATCGCCGCCGTGCAGGCCGAGGGCACCTGCTGGTGCGGGCCGACCGTATGGCGGGGCCGCGCCGCGATGCGGGTCAGCGTCAGCGCCTGGAACACCACCGAGCAGGACATCGACCGGAGCGTCGCCGCGGTGACGGCCTGCGCGGCCCGCTAGCCGGTTGAGTCAGTCGCCGTTGAGCTTGCCCTTGATGATCCCGGCGCTGTCGGCCGGGGGAGCGGCCTCCATGCACACGCGCTCCATGACCCTCAGGTAGCTGTCCACCGCTTCCGGCTTGTCGAGGTAGAGCGCGCTGGTCAGCTGTTCCAGGTAGACGACGTCGGGCAGGTCCGGCTCGGCGAACCGCAGGATGCTGAACGGGCCGCCGGCGGCGGAGTGGCCGCCGGTCTGGAACGGGATGATCTGGATGGTGATGTTCGGGCGCTCCGCCATCTGCGCCAGGTGCGTGAGCTGGCCCCGCATGACGTCCGGGCTGCCGGCGGGCCGGCGCAGCACGGCCTCGTCGATCACCGCCCAGACGTTGGGCGGGTCGTCCCGGTCGAGCACGGACTGGCGCGCCATCCGCAGCCGGACCCGCCGCTCGATCTCCCGCGCCGTGGCGCCGTCATGGCCGAGCAGGATCACCGCGCGGGCGTAGTCCTCGGTCTGCAGCAGGCCGGGGAAAAACTGGACCTCATAGGCCCGGATCTGGATGGCGACCTCTTCCAGCCCGACGTACGCCTCGAACCAGTGCGGCAGCACATCGGAGTAGTCATGCCACCAGCCCGGCACGTTGGCGCGCCGCGCGAGCGCGCGCAAGGTCTCGCGCTCCTCCTCGTCCGTCACGCCGTAGAGCGTGAGCAGATCCGCGATATCGCGGTCCTTGAATCCGACCCGGCCCGTCTCCATGCGGCTGATCTTCGAATGGGATGCACGGATCCTTTTACCGGCATCTTCGAGTGTGATTCGCTGGCGCTCCCGCAGACGCCGAAGCTGCGCGCCGAGCAGAATGCGCAAAACTGTAGGCCCCCCCGCGGCCGGGATGACGATACCCCCGGCCTGGCCGCCGACCGGTTCGGCAGCTTTGATCATGTGCCCTCCCGCCAACGTCCGACCAGGGCAGTCTCCCACGCGCTGTCGGCCAGCGCCATAACCGGATACAGGGAAGATCTCACCGCCGGGCGCCTGCAAACCATTGCAGCTCACCCACGGTGACGCCGCGGGCCGGACGGTCGACGCGCGCTGGCTCCGGGCCGGCTAACGCTAACTCACCGGCGCCCTCGCGGACGCCCCGCAGGAACCTTTCCCACGAGGCCCGGGTGAATATCAGCGCCGGCCCGTCGGGCCGGTGGGAGTCACGCACGGCCACCTGCTCGCCGGTGAGCACGGCCATTTCAACACAGTTACCACTGGGATTACTGTGACGGCTCTTCCGCCATTTCGCGGCCCTCAAGCGGGGGGGCAGCGCGGGGCTTGGCACCAGATCCACCGTTCATCTCTTTCCCGCGGCAGGACGCCAACCCAGCAGGGTCTCTTTCCGCCGCCTGCGGCTTGAAACTTGCGATTCCCGAGAGCCGTTGAGCGGGTCGGCTCGCGCCCTTCACTCGGTGCTGTGCAAGTGCACTTGCATCTGCACACCCGAAGTGGCATCGTAGCTGATGCGCTGACCGGTGGCAGGCGCGCGCAAACACAGGCTCGGTGGTCCATCCATGTACCAGGGACGTCAGGCGGCTCGTGCTCAGGCCGCAGGCGATCACCACGGTTCCGGTCAGCCCACCCCCACGGCGCTGCCCGGAGCGGGGCGGCGGCGGCGCATCGGGCTGGCACCCGTGCCGGAATCCGCCCGGGCCGCCCGGGAGTTCACGGTCGCCACGCTGCGCAAATGGCAGCTGGACGCGCTGATCGACGACGCCGTCATCATCGTGTCGGAACTGGCCACCAACGCCATACGGCATGGCGCCCCCGCCGCCACGGGGGATGCCGGGGGCCGGCCCGGAGGAGGGCGCGTCGAGCTGAGCCTGTGCCTGCAGGCAAGCCGGCTGATCTGCGTGGTCATCGACCAGGCGGGCACCCCGCCGGCCCTCGCGGTCGGCGGCCCCGAGGCCGAGTCGGGCCATGGCCTGCAGATCGTGAGCGCGCTCGCCGTCGCCTGGGGATGGACCATCCTGGGCACGGGGGAAAAGGCCGTCTGGGCGACCCTGGAGCTTCGCGGGCCAGTCGACGCCTCCGCCGGCGCCGCCCCGGCCGACGCCGCAGCCCCGGGCCGTCGGGCCGGCCCGGCGCCCGTGCGCGGCATGCGAACTGCGGGGCGAGCCGGCGATCGGGGCCGTCGAGGTCCATCTCCGGCAGCCCCGTTATGCCGTCCCGCCCGTTCGCCACGCATCGCGGCGCCGCGGGTTAGCCTCGGTATTGCGGCGCAGCCGGTCAGCCACGGCATCGCGGCCCAGCCGGTGCGCCACACATCGCGGCGCAGCCGGTCAGCCACGGCATCGCGGCCCAGCCGGTGCGCCACGCATCGCGGCCCAACGGGTTAGCCTCGGTATTGCGGCGCAGCCGGTCAGCCACGGCATCGCGGCGCAGCCGGTCAGCCACGGCATCGCGGCGCAGCCGGTCAGCCACGGCATCGCGGCGCAGCCGGTCAGCCACGGCATCGCGGCGCAGCCG
>Ga0070707_100000260_pt1 | contig 52836 bp, 39 predicted proteins | sample KBSK5502metaG_FD_65468 | JGI IMG/M metagenome (GOLD analysis project Ga0070707, IMG submission 65468) | Corn, switchgrass and miscanthus rhizosphere microbial communities from Kellogg Biological Station, Michigan, USA - KBS K5-50-2 metaG | ecosystem: Host-associated > Plants > Roots >... | reverse complement strand
CACGTGCGCATCAAGGAATCAGAAACCAAAGAGCGCTTACAGGCATTTGAAGGCGTGGTGATTGCTCGCAAACATGGCGGCGCCCGCGAAACGATTACGGTGCGTAAGACCAGTTTCGGCGTGGGAGTGGAAAGAATTTTTCCGCTTCACGCAACCATCGTCGATCACATCGACGTGGTGAAGAAAGGCCACGTGCGGCGCGCCAAGTTGTACTATCTGCGTCAACTGCGCGGAAAGGCCGCCCGCATTCGCGAACGCGACACGCGTCAGACAGAAGTAGCCGCAGCCCGGGCGGCTGTCGTTGAAGAATCTGCCGCCGTAGTCAACGGTGAGGCCGCGACCGACAAAGTTTAGAGTGCGAATCTGGTCGGGCTCAGTTTACGAACAATGCCCAGCCAGACTCGGAGCGCTAAACATCCTGCATCGGACCGAATTGGAGCGGACGCGATTTTGCACATCGCAATCGACGCGCATTCTGTCGGAGCTGAACTGGGCGGGAACGAGACTTACGCTATCAATCTGATCGAATCACTCGCCACGATCGATCAGACAAATCAATACACGCTCTACGTTACCAAGCGGGCCGCGGTCGATCGGTTTGCCCGTCGTTGGCCCAACTTCAAAGTCACCCAAACATCGCCGCACACACCGCTGGTACGCATTCCGCTGACTCTTTCCAGGGAGTTGCGGCGCAATCCTGTGGATGTGCTTCACGTTCAGTACACCGCGCCGCCGTTTTTGCCGTGCCCGTTGGTGTCCACGATTCACGATCTGGCTTTTGAGCATTTGCCCGAGACTTTCAAACGTCGAAGCTGGATGCAATTGCGACTGACCGTTCGCGCGACGGCCCGCCGGGCCGCGGAAATCATCACCGTCTCAGAGTATTCGCGTGATGACATCATCACGACCTATGGGATCGCCGCAGAGCGCATTACGGTGACGCCAGAGGCTGCGTCCCCGCACTTTGCCCGGGTAACAAACGGCAATGAGCTAAAGCGAGTCCGAGAGGGTTACGGCATCGGGAAGAATTACATTCTGTCGCTATGTTCGATCCAGCCGCGGAAGAATCTGGTGCGCTTGATCGAAGCCTATTCCAGTTTGCGGCGAGCTCGTCCCGTGGGTGAGTTTCCGCAGCTTGTGCTGGCCGGAAAGCGTGCGTGGCTTGATCAAGAGACCATTCGAGCCGCGGAACGCAATTCTGTCGACAGGGATATCTTGTTCACCGGTTATGTCCCTGATCTTGAATTGCCCGCACTTTACAGCGGGGCCATCTGTTTCGTGTATCCGTCCTACTTTGAAGGCTTCGGCTTGCCGGTCCTCGAGGCCATGCAATGTGGAGTGCCCGTGATTGCCGGCAATCGCACCAGCTTGCCCGAAGTTGTAGGCGATGCCGGCGTGCTGGTCGATCCTTTTGATGAAGGGGAACTGGCAACCGCGATCGCGCGGATCGCCGATAATCCAGACTATCGCGCGCAGCTGAGCGTCAAAGGGCTGAACCGTGCCCGGGCCTTCGACTGGAACACTACTGCGAGGCTCACTTTGCAGGTCTATGAACGAGCGGCGCGGAAGTCGCTGAACTTGGATCGCCGGGAAATGTAAGAGATCATTTGCACTCGACTTGTTAACGCCTTTTGTGGTTTGATGGCATCGATCTTGTTCCCCTTTTAATTTTGCGTATGCGCATCGCGATTCTCGGCACCAGGGGAATTCCAGCCAATTACGGCGGGTTCGAAACCTTTGCAGAACACCTCTCGACGCGACTGGCGGCGCGGGGTCATGACGTCACTGTCTATTGCCGCGCGCATTACACCAGCCCGCGGCAACTCGAGTACAAGGGCGTTAAGCTAAAAGTTCTTCCGACCATCCGCCACAAATACTTCGACACCATAGTTCATACTTTTCTTTCCGCGCTGAATGCGATGCCGGCTCGTTATGACGCCGCGCTCATCTGCAACGCGGCTAATGCGCCGTTTGCGACGCTGTTGCGCGCAGTCGGTACGCCGGTCGCACTCAATGTGGATGGACTGGAGCATAAGCGGAAAAAGTGGAATTGGATCGCGCGCAATTATTACCTGCTGGCGGAACGGCTGGCGACGATCCTGCCGACCGAAACCGTGACCGACGCGCGAGTGATTCAGGAATACTACCTGGCCAACTATCGGACCCGGTCAACCATGATCGCTTACGGCGCCGAGGTCGAACGTCGTCCCGATCCGATGGTCAGACGCTGGCGCGTCGAGCCGAACCGTTACGTGCTCTACGTGTCGCGGCTGGAACCTGAAAACAATGCCCACCTGGTGATCGAGGCTTTCAAGCGAGTCAGGACCGCACACAAGCTTTTGATTGTCGGCGATGCCCCTTACGCTCGTGAGTACATAAACGATCTAAAGGCTCGTGCCCGCCGCGATCGCCGAATCATCTTCACGGGCTTTGTTTTTGGCCGGGATTATCGCGCCCTGCAGCAGAATGCTTACTGCTATGTGCACGCGACCGAGGTTGGTGGCACGCATCCGGCGTTGTTGGAAGCGATGGGTTTTGGAAACTGTGTGTTGACTCTTGACGCGCCGGAGAACATCGAGGCCATCGGCGATGCAGGAATTACGTATGAGAACGAACATGACCTGGCAGAGAAGCTGCAGCGGGTTTTGCGCGACGGTTCACTGGTGCAGTCGTTTCGGAATCGCGCCCAGGCGCGGGCGCATGAGTTTTACGATTGGGATCACGTCGTCGATCAATACGAACAGTTGTTTGCCAGAATGGCCGGCCAACCTTTGCCTTCCATAGATCAGGCCAACCTCGATGAACCTCTCGTAGGTGAAACTCAGAAAAAATCGATGAGCCGATCGGCTTCGGCGTGAGGTCGCTGGTCTTTAAGGCTTACCGCTAAGTACCACATCCTCCCCTTTGACTTCAGCCAAGCGAGCTGCAGCACGTCCGTTGCGATCAGTAAAGTGCCTTGCTAAGTCTCCTATACTTTCAAGGCGCCGCCTTTGTCCATTTCAAGTGTCTTTGCACATTTACCATTTAGACACGGTACCAACCTGATCGGATCTAATTAGCACTGAGGGCCTATAGCCCATGATGCCGGACGTCTAGAATTGCGTCCAACTCGTTGGATAGAAGCTGTTTCTCTAAGGCGGCTTCTGCGTAGTCTCGGATAACTGATAGTCCCCACAAATTCTCCGCCCGACACTTCTCAGCCGCTGTCTCAAGAATCCGCCAGGCTTCTTCCGCTGTTTTCGACATCTGCGGAGGTGGCCAATCAGGACCATTTACGACCACTAGATCGAAACTCCGGGAACGCTCAAAGACCTGTGCATCTATCAATACTCGATTTATGTGTTCGTCGGAAAATGAATACCCAATAACAACGACCACATCCGCTTGCTGCGCTGCCAGGTAAAACTCCCGCAGCAAGACTCTGAAGGGTTCCTCGGTTCGTTCCTTTCCAGACCGACCTGCGATCATCATCTCCATGGCCTCAACGTTAGCAAGAGGCTGGTGGCGCACTATCCGGTCCTGCGGGCTTATGCGTAATCCGCCCTCGTACACAGCAGGAGATGCTACGCGGAACCAATCAAGTGAGCCATGCAGTTTAATGAGGCGAACTTCGGCCCGTCGTTGATCGTGGGTAAGGTAGGTTATTTCTTCGCCGATGTAGGACCGCTGATAGCCCACCGGCCACATTTCAATATCCGGAAGCATGTAACTGTCAGCGCTGCCCTTTAGAGGCCTGGCGAATCCGGTAGCGTAAGAGATATGTTCATAATCTAGAACTGTCTCGATCAAAAGGTCATAGTTTAGAGTGAAAATACAGGGGCTTGAGGATTTGCGAACGAGTTGGATCAGGTTCTCTAAGTATTTCCACTCGAGCACTATGTCAAGAGTCAATTCTGCTCGGATACGGTCGAGTACTATGCGAGACAATTTACTGAGTAATGCTGGATTACGCTTTTCCAGTGACTTGAGAGGGTTACGAAAACCTTCAGTGAGAAACCAGAGGCACGAGTCTGTCCGGCTGCGGATACTCCTTGCTGCATCGAGCAGATCCTCTATGTTTGCGCCCGCGTTGACATCACGAAGCGTATTCACAACGGCCGTAAGAGCTATATCAAGGTCTGCATCTCCACTCTGCCGACCCCACTCGACCATTGAGTCGAGGAGTTCAGCGGAAGTCTTCAGGCCAGCCCCCTTCGATATGCCCGCCCCGAGGAGGTACAGGATATGTTTTCCGGGATTTCCTTTTGCATCCACAGAAAGTTCTACTTCACAGCTTTGATATTTGCGGGCTTGGCAAACAGCGAGTCGGCGATGCTCTTGTTGAATTCAACTGACTCGTAATTGATGCGGCTGGTTTGGGAGCCGTTGCGAAAGTGATCGATGACGTACGGAGCCGTGACGCCGTTGATGGTAATTGGCTTAAAGAGGCGATCTTCTTCCGCGATCGTTTCCATCTCGTCGGTTTCAGGCTTCTTCTGCTTTCGCTGATAGAGAACTTTCGCCGGCATGCCGTCACCGGCGGCGAACTCGTACTCAATCCAGAAGCCATCCGGATAAGTCAGACGCACGGTTTCGTTGCGCCGCGCCAGGCCCGCTTCACGCCGGCCGATGTAGCTCAGCGTGGCGCCCTGGTTGCGCCACCAACCACGAAGCAGGTTCTCCATGCTGGTACGCATAGCCATGCGAAAATCTTCGAGCTGCCCCGCGTTTTGATCTTTAAGAGTTTGCGCCGCGCCGTCGAATATCCAGCCCTTGTCGCCGAAATTAGTTTGAATCAGGCGCGCGCCGCCGCCGCTGAATTCAGTGCGCTCTTTGTCCGGATAAGAAATGTAATCGACGAAGCGCACGGGAATTTGCGATACGCCATCTTTGTAGTCCGTGAAGAACCCGCGGCCGATCAGGGTCCGCACGCCCAGATAGCTTTGGCCCCCCAGCACCTGGATGGCGCGCTGCAGGATTTGTTCCGCCTTTTCGTCAGGAGTTGCGTTCGGTTTTTCAACCTGGGCCGGACAGGAGAGAGATGCTGAAATCAGTAGTAGGCTTAATGCGGCGAGCCGGCTAATGAGGGATACTTTCATTTCTTAAAGGGGCAAAGAAGAAAGAGCCTCAATGTGAAACTTTGTTGAGGCTCTACCTGAAACAAACTAAAAGCTCAGCTCAAACTATCTCACTCAGCTGATCGGCGACCTTCGCTACGACTTCACCGTCTTCGACATCGACAATGAATTTCGATGCGCTCTTCCACATCATCGTGATGGGCAGTTTCACTCTTTCATCGATGTAGCGCTTCAGGAAGCGCGCCCCGTATTGCGTGCTGTAACCCTTTTCAGTCAGCCGCGCGAGTCCCGCCTCGGTAGTCTCGAACGATTTGCCCTGACGTTTCATCTGGCGGTTGGTCTTCTCGAGATAGAGTTGCGCAATCTCTTTTACCTCATCCATGGTCAGCGGCGAGAACACGACGATCTCGTCGATGCGATTGCGGAACTCAGGAGAGAAACGCGTCTCTGCGGCCTTCAGGACTTCCTTGTTGACGGCGCGAAAATCTCCGGGTGTCTTGGTTCCGAAGCCCAGGGGCTTTTCATACTTCTTGAAGCTGTCAGAGCCGAGGTTGGACGTCATAATAACGATCGCGTCGGAAAGATAGACGCGCCGTCCACGGCCGTCGGTCAACCAGCCTTCATCGAAAGCCTGCAGGAAAAGATTCATCAAGTACGGTGAAGCTTTCTCAACTTCGTCGAGCAACAGAACCGTATAGGGATTTTCTCTGAGTTGTTCGGTCAGGATACCACCGCGTTCCGATCCCACAATTCCGCGCGGCATCCCGATCAACTTTTCAATTCCCACGGTGCCGTCGGTGTACTCTGACATGTCCAGGCGGACCATCTTTTGATCGTCACCGAACATGAACTCGGCAACTGCCTTGGCCAGCTCGGTCTTACCGACACCGGTCGGGCCCAGGAACAGCAACACGCCGTCGGGTTTGTAGTGCGATTCCTTTAACGGGCCTTTGTTGAGACGGAGGCGCTGCGCGACGGCCTTGATAGCCTCTTTTTGTCCAATCACTCGTTGGGAAAGCTGCACTTCAGTCAGCGCGAACCGATCGCTGGTGTCCCGAAAGATCATGTCGCGGGGAATGCGAGACTCCTGAGAGATCACGTCGATCACGTGTTCAGGCTTAACTATCATCGTATGGGGTTCGTTGATTTCCACCTTCACGGAAGCGGTGTCGAGCCAGCCGATCGCTTTGTCAGGCAGGTGCAGATTCCGAATATATTTCGGCGCCATCTCCAGCGCGGTGTTGATGGCTTCGTCCGAGATTTGGACTGAATAGTTGCGTTCCAGACGCGCTCGCACGCCCATCAGAATCTCTCGGGTTTCGAGGATCGAAGGTTCGTTAACTTTCACCAGGCGGAAACGCCGCGCCAGCGCTTCGTCTTCGGCGATGGACTCTTTGTATTCACTCAACGTCGTGGCGCCGATGATGCGCATCTCGCCTTTCGACAGTGCCGACTTGAACATGTTGGCGGCGTCGGAAGAAGTACCCAGGGCCGCGCCGGCGCCGATAATGGTGTGCGCTTCGTCGATGAACAGGATCAGATTGTCGCGCTCTTTCACTTCATCGATAATGCCCTTGATACGTTCCTCAAACATGCCGCGCAACATTGTGCCGGCGACAATGCCGCCCATTTGGAGTTGCACGACGTGCGAATTACGCAGACGCGATGGCACCTTTTGCGGCTCAAGTTCGATCATTCGCGCCAGACCTTCAATCACGGCCGTTTTGCCAACGCCGGGCTCGCCCACCAGCATCGGCGAGTTGGCGCGCTCGCGGTGACAAAGAATCTCGATTATCTGTTGAATCTCTTTTTCGCGACCGATGGTGGGCGGAATCTTGTCCGCGCGCGCCATCCGATTCAGCGAAACACCAAAATGTTTTAGATAGGGTGGTAACTCGAATTTTTTACGATACTGTTCGTCCTGTTGTTCGCGCTCGTTGACATTGGTGCGCACGTGCTCGACCACCGCATCGGGTTGAGCACCGAGGTTCCTCAGAACCTCAACCAACAGGCCGTCACGGTTTGAGAGTACGTCAAAGATGTCCGTAGATTCGATCGTCTTTCGTCCGCGCGAGCGGGCGCGTTCCATTGCGCGCTTGAATAGATCAGTAGTGTCAGGAGCAATCCGAAATCCCTTGCCGATGTGCTGGCGCGCGTTATCTAGGCGCTTGTCGATGGCTTGCGTGACCACGGCCGGATCGATCGCCAGACCGCGAATGGTTGAGTTAAAGAGGTCAGGCTCTTCTTTGGCCACGGCGCTGATGATGTGCTCGACCGTAATATAGTTCTGATCGCGACGCTTTGATTCTCCCAAAGCGTTTTCAAGCACGCGCTGTCCGCTTTCACCGAACTTGTCCCTGTATGCACCTAAATCGACCATCGGTTTTCTGTCTTGCCTCGCTTCTTGTCCCAGAGCGCCGTTCGCTTCAAATTGCCCGAAATTCCGTCACACGGGCGACGCTTTGATGTTCAGAGCATATTCATCGTTGCGTTTCAGTGCAACAACAATCTGCCGCCCATTTATCAAGCAAATACCTTGCCAGCAACCGGCCAGCTCGGAAACCTACCCGATTCCCGAAAGAGTTCAGGCCGCCGCTGCCGCCGCCTCGGTAGTGAATTCCATCTGGCCGTCACGAGCTGAAACAATTACGGTCTGCCCGGCCAGGATTTCTCCCTGCAAAAGTTTCATCGCCAAAGGGTTCTGAATCAGGGTCTGAATTGCTCGTTTTAGTGGCCGGGCACCGTAATTGGGATCGTAACCTTCGCGCGCCAAAAGTTCTCTGGCGGAATCTTCCAGCACCAGCGACATGTGGCGTTCTTTCAGCATTCCGCGCAGACGCTCAAGCTGCACATCGATGATCTTCGTAATCTGTTCGCGCGATAAGCGATGAAAGATGACGATATCGTCGACGCGATTCAGGAACTCTGGTTTGAAGTGCTCGCGCAGGACCTGCATCACGGCCTCATTAACCTGCTTTTCGTCATCGCTGACTTCCTGGATCACACGCGAGCCGAGATTCGAGGTCATGATCAGGACCGTGTTCTTGAAATCTACTGTGCGGCCTTTTGAATCCGTCAAGCGGCCATCGTCGAGAATCTGCAACAGCACATTGAACACGTCCGAGTGCGCTTTTTCTATCTCGTCGAAAAGAATAACGCTGTAAGGCCGTCGCCGCACTGCTTCGGTCAGTTGTCCGCCTTCTTCATAGCCGACATAACCCGGCGGGGCTCCAATCATGCGAGCCACGGCGTGCTTTTCCATGTACTCAGACATGTCGAGCCTCACCATCGAGTGTTCGTCATCAAATAGAAACTCAGCCAGAGCTCGGGCGGTTTCGGTTTTGCCGACACCAGTCGGACCCAGAAAAATGAACGAACCAATCGGACGATTAGGATCCTGCAGGCCGGCGCGCGCGCGGCGCACCGCGTTAGCGACCGCTACCAGCGCTTCATCCTGACCAATTACCCGCTGACGCAGGCGATCTTCCATCGTCAGCAGTTTATGCATCTCGCCTTCGAGCATCTTTGAGACCGGCACGCCGGTCCATTTGGCTACCACCTCAGCGACGTCTTCTTCGTCGACTTCTTCCTTGAGGGTTACGCCGTCGGTTTGTATCTGCGCCAACTTGGCCTGTTCGGCTTCAAACTTCCGTTCGAGTTCCGGAATCTGGCCGTACTGAATCTCAGAAGCACGCCCCAGGTCGCCGGCATTGCGGGCTTGATCAAGTTGTAGCCGCAACTGCTCCAGCTCGGCTTTGGCTGTGCGCATCCGCTCAATGGCTTCCTTCTCAGACTGCCACTTGGCTTTCATGCCTGAAGACTTTTCTTTCAAGTCCGCGATTCGCTGTTCGATTTCGTGTAAACGCGCTTTCGAGCGTTCATCTTCTTCCCGCTGAAGAGCCTGGCGCTCGATTTCGAGCTGCATGATTTCGCGCTCGACCTGATCGATCTCCTGCGGCAAAGAATCAATCTCAATTCGCAGTCGCGAAGCAGCTTCGTCGATCAGATCGATTGCCTTGTCGGGAAGAAAACGATCGGTGATGTAACGATTCGAAAGGGTCGCCGCCGCCACAATCGCGGAATCCTTAATGCGCACGCCGTGATGAACTTCGTAACGCTCTTTCAGGCCGCGCAGGATCGCGATCGTGTCTTCGACCGTGGGTTCGCCGACGTAAACCTGTTGGAATCTTCGCTCGAGCGCCGCATCTTTTTCGATATACTTCTTGTATTCGTTAAGCGTCGTCGCTCCGACACAGCGCAGATCACCGCGCGCCAGGGCCGGCTTCAACATGTTCGAAGCGTCGATCGCGCCCTCGGCCGCGCCCGCGCCGACCAGCGTATGCAGTTCATCTATGAAAAGAATGATCTGGCCCTGTGCGTTTTCGATCTCCTTTAGCACCGCCTTCAGGCGATCCTCGAACTCGCCGCGGTATTTGGCGCCGGCCAGCATCGAACCGAGGTCAAGCCCTACCAGACGTTTGTTGCGCAGCGTCTCCGGAACATCGCCTGAAACAATGCGTTGGGCCAGGCCCTCGACGATTGCGGTTTTACCGACGCCGGGTTCTCCGATCAATACCGGATTGTTTTTCGTTCGGCGAGAGAGTACCTGAATAGTGCGGCGAATCTCATCGTCGCGTCCGATCACGGGATCCAGTTTGCCCTTGCGCGCCAGTTCAGTCAGATCGCGCGCGTATTTGGCCAAAGCTTGATAATTTGCTTCGGCATTTTGGTCGGTAATACGGGCGCCGCCGCGCGTCTGCTCAATTGCTTTGAGGAGATCGTCGCGGGTGACTCCGTGCTGGCGAAGAATCTTGCCGCCTTCGCCGTCTTTCTCGTCGGCAATAGCCAACAACAGATGCTCGGTCGAGATGTACTCGTCCTGCATCGTCTCGGCCTGCTTATCGGCTGCCGTGAATACTTGCGACAAGCGGGAACTGAAATACTGCTGCCCGCCCTGGACGCGTGGAAACCGCGCGATCGCAGCCTGACAGTCGTTGAGTACTACCTGAATGTTCGCGCCCAACTTGCCGAGCAGCGGTCGAACAATGCCCTCCGGCTGTTCAAGCATCGCGCAGAGGATGTGCTCTGGCTCAACTTGCTGATTCTGATTACGCTCAGCGAGTTCAATCCCAGCCTGAATAGCTTCCTGTCCTCTTAATGTGAATTTGTCTAAACGCATATCCAAAGTTAACTACAGAATTATCCGCGGGGAAAGGAAACGGGGCAACTGACTCCACGATCAGCGCCCCGCTACCACCTTGCCGATTGAGATTACTTAACCGTCGCTGCCTTCGTAGCCTCGATCGTTTTAGCTTCGCCGCCTTCACCCTTGACTTCGATCCGGCGAGCTTTGGTTTCAGCGCGTTTCGGCAAAACCACGCGCAGGACGCCATTGCGGTAATCCGCAGTGGCTCCTTCGGCCGAAACCGTGTTGGGCAACGTGAAGGACCGTAGGAAACCGCCGTAAGCCCTTTCCACCCGGTGATAGTTGTCAGTCTCGTCTTTCTTTTCGAACTGACGCTCACCGCGAAGGGTGATCACGTTGTTTTCAACTGAGAGATCAAAATCTTCACGCTTCATTCCTGGCAATTCCGCCTCGAGCACAATTTGGTCCTTGTTTTCATAGATGTCCACATTTGGACTCCACGAACCGCGGGCGATGCCTTCGTCGTCAAAGGCCCGGGCCACGTTGCCGGTAAAAAGGCGATTTACTTCTTCCTGTAGAGTTCGCAGATCGCGAAACGGGTCGTAACGAACGATACTCATGATCCAAAACCTCCTGAATTCTGGGAAACTAACCTCACGCTCATGCTTTATGTTCAGCTTGAAAACCACCGCTTCTTCAAGGCCATGAGCGCAACGGCATAATAAACATTGAGTGTGTCTCTGTCAAGTCGAGCGGGGGTGGTAAACAGGGTCTTTCAGGCGGTCGAACCCGCGTCGTGATACAGCAACCTTTTGAAGACTAGAAGTAAGAGACTTATTGGGTCAAATCAGGAGGATTTCGAATCTATCTGAGTCCGAAAAAGCGCTTAATGGAGCTGAGCAGGCCGGCTGACTCTTCAATGCTTGCTTGAGAACGCTGTTGAGAACCTGCGGCGAGGCTGGCCCGCCGTTCAGCGATTGTCCAGCTAATCGACTCGGCGAGATCCGGGTTCGTCTCAAAGACATGCTTCATGGCGTCGTGGCCAATTTCCAGGACCTCAGTCTCTTCGACCGCCACGACGCTGGCAGTCCTCGGCTCGCCGGTGAAGAGACCCATCTCGCCAAAGAAATTGCCTTCGTTAAGGACGGCGACTGTTCGTGGTTTACCGCCTTCACTTACCTGTACCTCGACTCGGCCGTTATGAACTACGAACATAGAAGACCCTTCGTCGCCGGCTCGGATCAACGTCTCGCCGGGAGCAAAGACGTGGCCCACGGTCCCGGTCGCCAACTGGCGCAGTTCTTCGGCGGAAAGAGGAGCAAAAATATCGACTGCTGAGAGGCGATCCGCGATCTGCTCTTCGAGAGTCACGGGTCTGGTAGTCACTTTCCGCTCGAGGTGAAGAGTTCTGGTCGGGAAAGCGAAGGTAAGCCCGCTTCTGCGGAAGGCGTACCAGACTCTCTGGCGCACCAGCGCATCGGTATCGTTGTACTTGGCATAATCTTCCAGCCAGTACTTGATTTCCCATTCAATCGAAGAGTCGCCGAGATTTCTGATCCGCACGATCGGCGTAATCTTCGGTGAGACATTGTCGGCGTCGCGCACCGCTTCCCGGGCCACGTGAATCGTCTTGGCGGGCGAGTCGGTATAGAGAGTGCCAAAGAAAACCAGGCGGGCGTTCAGATTGTCACGTGGGCAAACCTCGATTGCCTCTTTCGAGGCGTTGCTGTTGGCAACTAAAACTATGTGATTTTGAAAGGTGCGAATCTTGATCGCGCGCCAGGTGATTCCTTCGACCACGCCGGTATGCTTTTGTTGGCCGACCACAATCACATCGCCTACTTGAAAGGGCCGATCAGCGTGCAGCGAAATACCGGCGAAGAAATTTCCCAGCGTGTCCTGTAAAGCGAGGCCCAGGATGACACCGAAGATTGCCGAGGTCGTAAAGAGGGCCCCGAGATTCACTTCCGTATAGATACGGCTGAAGATCACAATGAAGAGAATTGTGAACGCCACCATGGAAAAGATATTGCGAACCAGAGTGGGTGCTTCATAGCCACGGCGGAGCCGGAATATGAGGTCAAAGATAATGCTGTTCAGGGCCCGGACACCCAGAAAAGCCAGGATCGACCAGAGGACGAGCTTGGGGATATTGATCAGGCCGCTTTCGCCGGTGCGGCTGCCCATCCGGGCGTCAAGATAAGCGCGGAAATCGTTTTCGAAGTGATAGAAGAGAAACAGTGCGAGAACGACGAGTCCGGTCGTAAAAATGAAGAGGACGAATCGTTTTCGTTGAGTGGCTGGATCAGAGGCCATTCTTATCCTACTTCTCGATTCAGGCGGTCTTATCGAGTGACCGTACTTTTACCATCAAATTCCTGGCTTGGCGAGACGGAAAATGAGCTATCGTGGGAAAAGGTTGGGAAACAAGGTCGCTACAATGAGCAAAAGGGACAACGCCGAGACCACAATCGTCGTCAACCAGGCAGCGATATTATATAGCGGCCCGTTAACATGGGCTCCCATCAATTCGCGATTGTTGACCAATCGTAGAATCGCTATTAGCACGACCGGTAATAACAGGCCGTTGATAACCTGAGTCACCAGCAACACACGAATCAGTGGCAATCCCGGCAACGTTGCGATCAATGCGCCCAGGACAACCAGGAAGGTAAAAATCCCTATGAAGATTGGCGCCTCGCGAAAACTGCTGGAAACACCTTTCTCAAATCCGAATGCCTCGCTGATTGAGTAGGCTGTTGCCAAAGGCAAGACGCCCGCGGCCAGCATCGAGGCTCCAAAAAGTCCAACCGCGAAAAGGATCTCCGCGTAACTGCCGGCCACCGGTCTCAGCGCCCGGGCGGCTTCCGCCGCCGTCTCAATGTGTTCGCCGTGAACGTGCAATGTAGCGGCCGTCGAAACGACTAAGAAGAAAACGATCAGAATCGCGAACACCGTCCCAATCCACACATCAGCGCGCGTCAGTCTGTAGTTCTCCAAGCGCACGCCCTTTTCGACCACTGAGGATTGGATGAACACCTGCATGTAGGGTGAGATCGTCGTGCCTATCACAGCCACGATGGTAAAGAGATAGGCGGAGCTGAGTTGAAATTGAGGATGAACGATCGCTGTAGCAACCGTGCCCCAGTTCGGATGGGCCATAAAAGCTGAGACCACGTACGTCAGAAACACCAGTGACATGACGAGGAAAACACGTTCGACCCTCCGGTAAGATCCCTTGACTACCAGCCACCAGATCGCTACGGCCGCAATTGGGACCGAGACATAACGCGCAACGCCGAGGAGTTCCATTGCCGCGGCAATGCCAACGAATTCGGACACCGTTACGCCGCCGTTTGCGATCAACAGGGCGACCATGACGAAGGCGGTCCAGCGCACGCCAAAACGCTCCCGAATCAGGTCGGAAAGGCCTTTGCCTGTGACCGCGCCCATGCGCGCGCACATTTCCTGAACAATACCCAGACTTAAGGTGAGAGGAATCAGGATCCAGAGGAGTTGGTAACCGTGTTCAGCGCCGACTGAGGCAAACGTGGCAATCCCACCGGCGTCATTTCCCGCGCTGGCGGTAATGACTCCCGGGCCCAGGATGGCGAGATAGAAAAGCAGGCGGGGGCGACGCGCGACGGTGCGCCGCACGCGCGAAACCCCTTGCGCGCCCCGGCGCAAAAGCCGTCGTCCGGCCTTTTGTACGTCTGCTTTGCGCTCTGACACTTGGAGGGTCCTCAGTCATCTTCTATTCTTCGTTGATGTTCTGCCGGGGTTTTCCAATAGCTCGGTATCAACCAAACAATTTCGGCAGCCTTTGTCGCCAGTCCTTTGGCAACAAAATTTCAATAGCATCGTCAAACGTGACGATGCCGAGAATGTCACCCGTCTCGTCCACGACCGGAAGCGCCAGCAGATTATACTCGGCAATTTTCTGCGCGACATCAACCGCGGCGTCGTCCGCGTGAGCCACTTGCAGGTCGGTTCGCATCACTTGCTCGAGCGGCGACGACGGATCGGACAAGATTAAGCTGCGCAGAGCGATCACGCCGACCAGATTCCAGGAATCTTCGGCGGCTACTACGTATAGGTAGTAGATCATGTTTGGCGTTTCCGCCATCTCTCGTAACCGGGCGAGGGCCGCACCGGCAGTTAAATCACGTGGCAGAGTTACAAACTCAGTTGTCATCAATCCGCCGGCACTATCGTCTTCATAGGGCAGTAACTCGGCGACTTCAAGCTGTTCGTCGTCTTCCATCCGGTTAAGCAAATCTTCAGCCTTGTCCTCAGGAAGATCGCCGAGCACGTCCGCCGCCTCATGCGGCGACATCCGCTCAAGAATGTCTGCCGCCCGCTCTTCGTCCATATCGCCGATAATTTGAGCCTGCCTGTCGGCAGCCATTTCTTCCAGCGTTTCGGCGGCGGTCTCGTCGTCGAGTGACTCAACAATTTCCGCGCCTTGCTGGTAAGAAAAAGCCTCTGCGAGCCGCGCGATCTCAACCGGATGCAGGCGTGCCAGCTTTCCCCTTGACGATTTCAACTGGACCGTCGCGGCGTCGGTGCCGAGATAGCCAACGTCAGCCCAATCAATGACTTCGACGGGCCGGCCGCTGCGCAGAAACGCAGGCGCCAGGCGCCGCCATAAGCCCATCAGGCTCACATCGGCTCCGGTGACCCGCCACTCATTTGCGGCTTCGATAATCTGTACGTCGTTGACCCGCACTACTCGTTTTCCATCAACGTCGATCAGTTGCTTGTCGAGCACGTCGCGCGTCAACAGAACCTCGCCTTCGCGTCGCATGAACGGCCGCAGATCGAGGATGTCTGAATTCAAACGTACGCCATTTTCCCCGAAGTGAGAGATGCGCCAACGCGGCAAAAAGAAATCACGCCGGCGATACCGCGCGACGAATCCGGCCACCGGCGGATGTTCGTCTTCGCCGAGCCGGACAATGACGTCTTTGAGAGTCGCCACACGCTCGCCTTCAAGGTCGAGGATAGGACGGCCGAGAACTTGCGATAGATAAAGCATGGTTTGGGGGTCGCGCGCCCTGCGCGATCGAGCGGAATCATAACACGAGCGCAAAACACCTCTACCGGTTGCGCTCCCGTTGCGGACTCGGTTGCGGCCGGGAAAGTCCTCACATGTTAGCGGCTTTGCGGAGGTGGCTTGCGAAAGTTGTAGCGCAAGAGCACGCGCATCGGAATCGCTGCTCCCTCACGTTGGGCGGGGAAAAAATGCAGTTGCTTGATCGTAGCAATTACGGAATCATCCAAACCGTATCCGGCCCATCGTGCAATTTCCACGCGACCGACCTCGCCGCGAGCGTCGATGTCTACCAGTGCATCGACAATCGCTTCGATTTCGGCGTGGGCCGCCGCCTCGGGATATGGCGGTTTGAGACGTCGAAATGCGCGCGGGGCTCGAACATCACTGGTGACGTCGGCGTCGTCAGACATCACCTGAATGAGTGGGGCGGGAGTTTCAATTGCGGCTGCTCGTTCTGCGCTTTCGTCTGACAGAGCGCGGCGAATTTGTCGCTGGTAGCGAACGATGAAATCTTTCGCAGCGAGTTCCGTCCGCAAAGCGCTCTCGGCTTCGGCGTATGTGGCCCGCTCGGCTGATCGTCTCTCCCAGAGGGCCAGTTTTCCGGTGCGACCGCTGACCAGGTAAATCGCGGCGTAGGCTTCAAAATAGGCCGGTCCCTGAGATGGCGAACGGCGCAGTGTCTGGGCCTCTCCAGCAAAGAAGAAATCGCAGCCAATCGCCGAGGCCAAATCGCGGGCCTCTTCCAAAGACATGTTTAGCGAACCTTGATAACCCGCGCCGATCGCGGCAGCGCGCGTCTGATCCCGATCAATAAGCTGGAATTCAGCCCCGGGGTTTTCGAGCATTAAGGCGCGCGCGAGGTGATCGGCAGCCAGACGCCCCGTTTCGGATTTGCCGAAATCAAGAAAAGCAATGTTTATCGGCCGCGGGGTGGTGAGTAATGCAAAACTGGGTAAGGATGCACCCAGGATGAAAACCACCAAACCTATCATGCGAAATATGGCCACAGTTTCTGATCTCGGGATGGATCTTGCTTCAAACAGTTGTGCCCATGATGCTGCGGGGAGAGGTGTCATGGTAAAGCCGGTAAACTTCGTCCTTCACTTCGGCCGGGAAGCAAACCCGGTGCAATTCATAACCACGGCGGAGACCTCGGACGGCTTCACTGACTTCGCTGATCTCGCGAATTTGGGGATGCGCATAGCCGTCTTCCACGTAGATGCGCGTGCGTGGCTCGACCCCCTCACCAGTGTAGTAACTGTAGTAAGGAACATCGCTGGCCCGGTCTTCGATGAAGTAGTATTCAGGCGCGAAACCATTGCGTTCGATGACGGTTCGAGCAGCATCGAGAAAACCCTGACGTTCGGCTTCAGGCATATCGAGATCGATGGCCTTGAAAAGACGACGTTCGACAAACCGACGGCTTAAATCGCTCAGCTCTGAATCTTCTGAACGCTGCCATTGCTTCATGTGAAAGATAACATCTGAATCGTCCATTTCCAGGTGCTGAGTAATCGTCAACGTCTGGCGGTGGAGAATCCTCTCGAATGACGTGCCTGGCGCGCTCCACACTTGCTTTCCTGCTTCAACCAACTTCAGTGCCCGGCGCAAAGCCGATCGCAAGACCGCTTCGGCCGAACGTAGCGTGCGGTGAAAATAAACCTGACGAAACATGTAGTAACGCGCCTGAAGATACTCTTCGACGGCATGGATTCCGCGGGCGGCGACGTAAATCCGATCGCCCTCTTCATCGATCTGCAGGGCGTTGATGATCCATTCCAAATCATAGAGCCCGTACTTGGCGCCGGTCATCAGCGAATCGCGCAGCAGATAGTCCATGCGATCGACGTCGAGCTGGGAAGAAACCAATTGTGCCAGGGCCGCCGGTTTGAATGTGCCTTCTATGATCGCGGAAACGCGCCGCGGCAGTTCTACGGAATAGTCGGATAAGGTTTGGCCCAGTTCAGTCTCTTCGGACAGAACGGTCTGGACAGTCAGCTGTTCGTGGTGAACGCCGAGGACTTTTTCCATCGCGTGCGAGAAGGGACCGTGTCCGACGTCGTGCAAAAGCGCCGCCGCGCGGGCCGCGGCCCTATCCTCATCGGCAATCCGATAACGATCGCTCAGCTGATCGAGCACGCGCGTCATTAGATGTAGCGCGCCCAGGCTGTGTGTGAATCGTGAGTGCTCGGCTCCTTGATAGGTGTAAAGGCCCAGACCGAGTTGTTTGATGCGGCGCAGTCGCTGAAACTCAGGAGCGTCGATCAGACGAACCATCAACCGCCCTTCGTCGCTGTCGTCGCGCAAAGGAATGATGTTATGGACAGGATCGCGGTAGATTCGTTGAGACAAATCTCATCTCTGCGCACTGGATTGGGTTTCGCAGTCTACCACAGGCCGCGCGATGAGCGATCGGCCCGGCGAAGCCTCCTGGTTGGAATGTCACGAAACTGTCCCGAGCGCGCTTTTACGGAATTTCGGAATAAAACCGAAATTTCGGATAAGGAGATTGGTGGAAACCCGCCTAAATTGGAGGTTTTGCGGCAGGGCCTGAACACCCTGCGTATGGCACCGCCATTGCCTAAGAACGACCGGAATCGAATAAGGGTCGAGTAGAGGCAAGGGGCATTAAAGGCCAGCACTAAGGAAAACCTCGAACTCGCGGACGGAATTGGAATAATGAGCAGGCCAACAATGCTAGTGAGAAGATTCGGTTTTGCGTTGTTGGTTATTAGATTGAATGCAGACAATTAGGACGTCTCTCTCGAGACGCTCTTTTTACGAAAGGAAAGAGAAAATGAAAAAAGTTTTCATGTTCGTCTTGGCCCTGTCTCTGGCGTTTATTGCGACCAGCGCAGCGGCCCAGTCGACCACGACGGGCTCGATTGAAGGTCTGGTGACCGACCCGAATGGCGCAGTCGTAAGGGGCGCCACGGTAACAGCTACCAGTCCGAATTTGATCAGCCCGCAGGCGGCGACCACGAGTGATGATGGTCGCTATCAGATCCTCAACCTACCTCCAGGAAGCTACAAGATTACTATCGAGGGTTCAGGATTTGCGAAGTACGAGCAAGACAATATTGCGGTGAACCTGGGAAGAACCGCGACCGGTGACGCCACCCTAAGACTTGCCGGAGCAACGGAAACTGTGACGGTTACTGGCGCGAGTGCGGTTGACACCGCCGCGACCACGACGGGAAATAACGTTTCAACTGATCAATTCTCAAATTTTCCGACACAGCGCACGGTGCAGGGGCTTTATACGATTGCTCCGACCGTAACGCGTTCTGGTTTGCGCGATGCAACCGGTCGCGACCGCGACCCCTCGGTCGGAGGTTCTTCGGGACCAGAGAACAACTACATTCTTGACGGTGTGAACACGACCGACCCGGCTTTCGGTGGATCGGGCGCCAACCTGCCGTTTGAGTTTGTGCAGGAAGTCGAAATTAAAACCGGTGCTTACGGCGCCGAGTATGGCAAGTCGACCGGCGGCATCTTCAACGTCATCACGAAGAGCGGCGGGAACGAGTTTCACGGCGACCTGTTTGCTTATGGCACCACCAAAGGCCTGGTTCGCGAAGTGAAGAACTTCCCGTTCATCGGATCTTCCGCTAACGGATTCTCAGAAGTTGACCTCGGCGGCGACATCGGCGGCCCAATTATCAAAGACAAGCTGTGGTTCTTTGGCGCTTTCAATCCGCAGCGTCGCACGAACTTCTATCTGACCCAGACGTTCCACACACCAGCACAGAACAAGGTAACCATTCCTTTCTATGCCGGTAAGATTACGTGGGCACTGAACAGCAAGAACACTTTCACGGCTTCAACGTTTGGCGATTTCACAAAGATTGACGGGTTCCTGGCGACTGGCGCCTTGACCAACGTCAACGGTTTTGGCTCGGACGTCACTGCGTTCCTGGGTAGACAGGAAACAGGCGGCCATAACTACGCATTCCGTCTGAACTCAACGATCAAGAACAACTTCATTGCCGAGTTCTCAGGTGGTCTGCACTTCCAAAGAGCCAATACCATTCCGCGCGCGATCGATCAGCCGCTGATCACCGACAACTTTGCGGTGCTGAAGAGCGGCGCGGTGCTTACGCCGGTCTCTACTGGCGTGGATTTCCAGGCGACGGCGACAGCCAATGGCGTAACGAACACGACTGGCTTCATCGACTTTGTCGACGGCCGTGGCGGCTCACTGCAAACCGGCTTCCTGCGGGGACCGGGCTTTGGTCTTTACTCGACCCAGGACCGCAATCGTTACGAAATAAACGCGCACTTGCAGAACATCTACGGCAAGCACACGTTTAAGTGGGGCTTTGAGTGGTTCAGGAACATCTACAACATCAATACGTTGTCGAGCGGACCTGCGGTTACCTATGCGAATCCGCTGGGCCTCGCGACTGTAAACCTGCCTCCAGGCGCAGTTGCGACAAACGGCGTGCGCATTACCAACAACTGGCTGGTTTGCACGGTTCGCGGTACTCAGATTATCTGCCCGAGTGCGGCAGGTACCCTGAGAGCTTCAGCGATCCCGGCTGCTACTTTGGCGGGATTAGGACTTACGGTGGGCGCGACTGGTGCCATCACAACTGCTGAAGCTTTTGGCAATCCGTTCATTATTCGGAACACCACTCGTGTTCGCGACTTTGAACTCGTGGCCAAAACGTATACGAATGCCGAAGCTTTCTATTTCCAGGATGACTGGAAATTTGCCCGCAATTGGCAGTTCAACATCGGCGCCCGCTGGGATTATGAGCAGGCGTACAACGCTGATGGCGGCACCTACGTGAAGCTAAACAACTGGTGGGACAACATGGCACCGCGTTTGGGCGTGGTTTGGGACTTCACTGGTAAGGGTAAGGGTAAGTTGTTCTTCAACTATGCCACTTTCATCCAAACCCCAATCCCGTTGGATGTTAACGTTCGGGCCGGTGGCGGCGACAGCCAGACCGACAAGAACTTTAACGTGAACCGGATTAATGCTCCGGCGACTGCGACCTTGACCGCCGGCTTTACGCCGGTGAATCTGGGCGCCGATGCGACCCCGATTGATCCGGGTCTCAAGCCGCCCAGTATTGGTGAGTACACTGCGGGCTTTGAATACGAGGCCGTGAAGGACCTTACCCTGGGGATTCGAGGCGTCTACCGGCACGAGAGAAACGTGATCGAAGATGGCTCGTTTGATGATGGCAACACGTACTTCATCTTCAATCCGGGCCGCAGGGGTAATGGTGAAACCACGGAAGACGGCGCTTGTGCCGGCGACCCACTCACCGGACGCCTGCCGCGTTGCTTTGGCCGCGCCCAGCGTTTTTACCGCGCAGTTGAGTTTACTGCGACCAAGCGATTCACGAATAACTATCAGTTTATCGCTTCGTACGTTTTCTCGAGCCTGACCGGTAACTACGAAGGCCTGTTCCGTAACGACAACGGGCAGTCTGACCCGAACATCACTTCGCTGTTCGATCTTCAGAGCTTGCTGGATAACACTTACGGACGTCTGCCGAATGACCGTCCGCATCAGTTCAAGTTCAACGGCAGCTATCGGACTCCGTTTAAGCTTCTCATTAGCGGAAACTTCTACATGCAGTCCGGCACTCCGTTCAACATGCTGACTCCGCACCCGGTTTATGGAAATAACGAAGGGTTCGGGGTACAGCGCGGCACGGCCATTGTGCCAACCGTTACGGCAACCGCGGCTGGGTTCCCGAACGTCGTCGAAAGCGTCGGCTCAAACCGAACGCCGACGACGATGAATCTGGACCTAGGTGCTTACTATCCGATTAAGTTCGGTGAGAAACGTGAGTTGCGACTGTCTGGAGACTGGTTCAACGTCTTCAATAGCCAGCGCGCGGTAACTCTGTATCAGACGTTCTCGCTGAACAGTGGGGTGGCGGGAGTTCCGGCCGTGCCCAGCCCGTTCTTTGGCTCGGCGCTGCTGATTCAACCTCCTTCGGCGTTCAGATTTGGCGCCAAGTTCACCTTCTAACCAATAGCCTTCGCCCAATCGGGCGACGACCATTGACCCTGATGGGGAGAGGCGCAGAGTTTTGCGTCTCTCCCCAATTTTCTTTTGCCGGCATCACTTTCTAGCTTGACCTACCTGCCGTTTATGGATTCCAATTACGGAACCCTGACATCGTTCTTCTAACCAGGAGGTTTCTTATGTCTTCGCTTCCTGCCCGGTCTACTAATCCGAGTCCAGCGCACCTCTTTGCACGGGTCCTGCCGCTCATTCTTTTGTCTCTCTTTCCGGCGCTCGTCTGGGGCCAGGGAAGCGGTAGGGCGGCCAGCGGCACCGGCGGCTCTCATCTTATTCAGGGACACGTATTCTTCCCATCAGGACGCCGCGCCGAAGGCACCATCCAGGTGAAGTTGCAGAGCTTTAATGCCGGCGAGCTGACTGCGATTGCCGACTCCAGCGGCTCGTTTCTTTTCACCGGCCTGGCGCCGGGGAATTACACGGTAGTAGTGATTGCTGGAGATGACTACGAAGTCGCGCACGAAAGTGTCTTGATTGATAGTGACGTTAATCTTTCTCGATCGGGTATTCCCATCAATACGGCCTCGCGCAGGTACACCGTCATGATCACCCTGCAGGCCAAGCGTACAAACTATTCAAAAGGGTCTGTGATAAATGCTGCCCTCGCCCAAGTGCCGGAACCCGCTCGGCGGTTATATGAAAAAGCCCTCGAATTAATTCAGACGGGCGACAGCCTTAGAGCTGTCGATAATCTGAGAGCCGCAATCTCTCTGTATCCCGGTTTTCCCCTGGCACTTAACGAGCTTGGCGTGCAATACCTGAAGTTGGGACAAGCGAGCAAGGCCATCGAGCCCCTTCGGTCAGCGGTGAAACTCAGTCCCAACGCGGTGCCTCCCAAGCTCAACCTCGGCATAGCCCTGTTGGAGACGCAGCAGTATCGTGAAGCAGAAACACAGTTGCGCGAAGCTCTAAAGCTTACTTCTGTTCCTACGGCCCACATGTATTTGGGTCTTACTCTGACCCATTTGAACCAGGGCGAAGAAGCGGAAAAAGAGTTGCGGAGCGCCCTCGAGTTGAGCCGCAATCAGTTGACCCTGGCTCACTATTATCTGGGCGGCCTTTACTGGCAAAGACGCGACTATCGCCGGGCCGTCGATGAGTTGGAGACTTATCTTCGCCTTACGCCTAATGCTCAGGATACCGATAAGGTCCGCGAGACCATCAAAGAACTTCGCGCCAAATCATAGGCGACAACCTGACTTCCAAAACTGATCCCATATAGGATAGATTTATTCGCAAGAAGGGGTTTAGATTTATGTTCAATCAAGACAACTCTATTGCTATGCTGAAAACTATTCGGGCTTCCGCCCTTATTCCTGCTGCTGTTCTAATCATTTCCATCGCCTTCGCCGCACAAGGGCAGGCCCCCGGCAGTTCGCGGGGACTGGCCGCCGGCGACGGTATTCATACCATTCAGGGTCGGGTGATGCTTCCTTCGGGCCAGCCGATAAACAGGCTGATGAAGGTCGAATTGGAATCGACGAACATGGGAGGCGGGGCGTCAACTGCAACCGATCAAGACGGAGTTTTTAGGTTCCAGAGCCTCCGCGCCGGTCGTTACACGGTTGTGATCGATGCCGGCAAGGAATTTGAGACCGCGCGCGAAACCGTAAGTATTGACCCGGCTGGAACCGGCGGCCGCATTGTTCAGGTAGCTATCCTGCTGCGCTACAAAGACGATGCGTCAAATCCCGCCTTTGCGGGTGTACCAAAAGAGTCAATCGATCTCTACCAGAAGGGAACGGCCGCCGCGCAAAAAGGAAACGTAAAAGGCGCGGTAGAGTTTCTCAGCAAAGCGGTGTCTGTCTATCCAAATTTTACCCAGGCGCTGAGCGAACTGGGTGTGCAGTATCTGAAGCTAGGTGAAATGGACAAGGCCGCTCAAACCTACGAGGCGCTGCTGAAACTGAAGCCCAAAGATGCAGTAGCTCATCTGGATCTCGGCATCGCACTCTACAATCAGAGTACCGGTCTAATAAACCAGAGTAAGTTAGACGAGTTGCAGAAGAAACTGGAAGGAGCCGAGACGCATCTACGCGAGGCAATCAAGCTGAACAGTCCCGGTCCTTCGTCGCATTACTATCTCAGCCTGACGCTGATCAGATTCAAGCGTTATGACGAAGCGCAGAAAGAGATGGAACTGGCCATCGCCAACGGGGGAGAGAACCTCGCTCAGGCCCATAGGTATCTGGGCGGCCTCTATCAGAGCGCGCACCGGAACAAGGAAGCGGCCGACGAGTTGGAAAAGTATTTGAAGCTTGATCCGAAGGCCAAGGATGCTGAAACCATCCGAGGCATCATAGACAAATTGCGGAAGCCGTAAGACGAGTCGCGGTTTGGTCCTGGAAGCGTCGCGTTTTCAGCGCGCTTCAAGGTCCAGCAGGTGCCCCATTTTCTCTTTCTTGGTTTTCATGTATTTGGCGGCGGGTTCAGACGAGGCAACTTCGATCGACACCCGTTCCGTGATTTCGAGTCCCGCTTCCTCCAGCGCGCGCAACTTACCCGGATTGTTTGAAATCACCTTCACCTGGCACAACCCCAGGTCGAAAAGAACCTCCGCGCATTGACGATACTCGCGCGAATCAACCGCCAGCCCCAGACGCTCGTTGGCCTCGACCGTGTCCGCACCTTTATCCTGCAGCGCGTAGGCGCGAATCTTGTTAAGAATGCCGATGCCGCGCCCTTCTTGTTGTTGGTAGACGATGGCTCCTCGGCCTTCCTTCTGAATCATCTCCATGGTGCGGTGTAGTTGCGGACCACAGTCACACTTGGTCGAACCGAACACGTCACCAGTCAGACATTGCGAGTGAATCCGTACTAACGTTGGTACGTCGGGGCGCAACTCGCCCTTATAGAGCACGACAAATTCTTCATCACTGGTAAGCGAACGGTAGCCGGCTATCTTGAAACCACCCCATTCAGTTGGCAGGTCCGCCGTCGCCACGCGCTCGACGCTGAGCTCTCCCGGCGAGTTCGGACACACCGGAGATTCAACCGGCGCCTTGGTTACATTACAGGCCATCAAAAACTCCTGAGGACAATGCGCTTAAGTGAGTTTGTGAAACTCACCTGCCAGAGTCTCGTCAAAAACTGGTTGTTACTGGTAGTCAAAGGAAATTATAGAGGCAGCTTCGGGCATCCGACAAGTTGGGTGTCTATGTAGCCAGGCCCGGCTTGAGACATCGCCGGTCCTCAAATGTTGCCGTCAAGTGAAGCCCGCGCTAAGATACGCGGCTTGGCACGGAGGATCCACTGGCACCCGGTCCGTAAGCAAGCCCGACCAGTCTATTAATGGCAAGCAACCCTGAAGACGCTGCCGGTCGCACCAGACTGAGCACCACCCAGAGCGGCAGCTCCGGTGAACGTTCAGTTGAGCGCCGTCCCGCCCTGGTTTTCCTGCGCGGTGAATTGCTGGCAGTGCCGATTCCGCTCGAACGCCGCGAGGTAACTCTGGGGCGCGCACTCGAAGCGGATGTGCGCATTAACGATTCGCGGGCCTCGCGCCTGCACGCGCGTATTACTACCGAACCTGACGAAGCCACGGGCGAGATTCGCTATCGCTTGACCGATCTCAACTCGACCAACGGGACGCTGCTCAACGGCAAGGCGATCGCCGAGGGCTTTCTTGCGGACGGCGACAAATTCGAAGTCGGCGATCAACTGATTCGCTTTGAAATGCTCGATGAGATTGATCGCGAGTTCCAGCAACAGATTCACCGCCTGCTGGTCCACGACGAGCTGACCGGACTGCTCACCAGTAAGTCTTTCTTTTCTGAGTTGCGGAGGGAAGCAGCGCGCGCCGAGGCGGAATCGATTCCCTTCTGCGTGCTGATGATGGACATCGACTATTTCAAGGACGTAAACGATACCTACGGGCATCTGGTCGGTAGTGAAACTCTGGAAGAAGTCGGCGCGGTAATCAAGAAAGCGCTGCGGGCCGGCGACGTCGGCGCTCGTTTTGGCGGCGAAGAGTTCGCGGCGTTTCTGCTCGACGCCGATTACTCACAGGGTTTGGTTGCGGCCGAGCGAGTGCGATTGGCGATCGAAAAACGCGAGTTCGCCGCCGTGCGCCGGGGAAGCAGCGAAGACGTACGTACTCATCGCATTACTATCAGCATCGGCGTCGCCGCGTTTCCCGAAGATGCCCGCGACCCGATCCAGTTGGTTGAGATGGCCGATTCAGCGCTTTATCGCGCCAAGCGCAGCGGGCGCAATCGTGTCTGTGCCTATCATCATGTGGTGGGAACCGAAGTCGTGCGTCTGCGGCCGCGGTCGTAAGAGCGTTTGTCAGAACCCACGCGCCGCGGGCGGGAGAATCGAACAGCACGTTGAAACAAGGAGAGAAGACGGATGCCAACCAGAGTCTACGCGATTATTTTCTGTCTGTTTTTGATCATGACCGGCTGTACCTCCAGCGATACGCCGGCGCCGGCTAACAGTGCCGGCGCGCCCGGGGCTGCCAGTCCAGCGACCATGGCCAGTCCTGGAACAGTAGCTTCGAATCCGAACACACCTGCGGTGAAAGCGAAGATCGACACGTGCGGTTTGCTTACCAGCGACGATCTAAAAGAAGTTCAGGGTGAAGCCGTAACCGAGGCGAAAAGATCGGATCGCCAGGACGGCGGATTTATTGTTTCTCAGTGCTACTATGCTCTGCCGACAACTTCAAACTCCGTAGTGCTGAACATAACTACCGCAGGCGAAAGTGGTGGGGCCGTAAGTCCCAAAAAGTTTTGGGAAGACACGTTCGGAAAAGAAGAACGCGAAGGCAAAGACAAAGCGAAGAGCGAGCGTGAACGTGAGCGCGAGAAACGCGCAGAGAAAGAAAAAACCGGAGGTCGTGGCGCGGAAGGCGAGGAAGAAGAAGGTGCACCTCCGGAAAGAGTCAACGGTCTAGGCGATGAAGCCTTCTGGATCGCCAGTCGCGTCGGCGGCGCGCTATATGTACTAAAGAAGGACCTTTTCTTCCGCATCAGCGTCGGCGGCGCCGGCGATGAGAAGAGCAAACTGAAAAAGTCGACGACCCTGGCGCGGCGAGTATTGAAACGGATGTGAAAACCCGCGCCCGGCTACCAACGCAGATAACCAAGGAGATCGAACCGTGAGATTCTCAACATTATTAGTGGCAATCATCTTGCTGTCGGGCGTAACCACAGTTTTTGCACAGCAACCCAGCGAACAACGTTCGGCTTTGAACGAGGCGCCGACCGCATTTGATGCCAAGGGCGCCGCGGCCCTCGAGGGGCGTCTCCTGACGACCATACTGAACGGCTCAGATGACTCTCCGGTGACCAATGTGCGTCTGGCGATTAAGAACATTAGTCCGAACTTCTACATCTATGTGACTGGCTGGGCGACCTTCTATGATTCAAATGCGGTGCGCTGCGGAGAAGGGTTGTTCAAGGTGGATGCTTTAGCGCCAAGTGAATCCGCCGAAGCTGACACGCCGGGTCTGCGTCTGCGTTGCACGCCGGCGAGTTGGCGCATCGTGGCGACGAATCTGCTTACACGCACCTACGACGCCGCGAAACCCGCGGAAACCGTGGCTCCGCCGGCTGAAACTCCAGTCGTCGAAACGCCCGCTCCCGTGAACTTCATCATCAGCGTCGACGGCGAGCAGCACCCGATTCAGGTCAACCGCCCGATCGTCCTGAAGCTGGGTAATCGGAATAGAAAGATTGTGCTGCGACCTGTGCCATAAGACAGAGGGAGTGAAGTAATCGAGGACGCGGCTAAGTTTTTGATACCGGGAGTAGCGACGCGCCGCGCGGCATGACGTAGCCCTTCACATCCGATCCGACATCTGACAGCGCTTCATCGATCGAACTCACTGGATTCATCCGCATCTTGCGTACGTCACCGTCGGGCAATTTCGAAACGAGCTGTACGCGAAAGCGCTCGGCTTTGCTCAGTAGCGACCAGGCCGTTTGTCCATTTACCTCATAAGCCTTGCGCAGACGTGTTTCCAGGGCGCTGGAATCAGCCGCCGCGAACCACTTCAGAAAATCCGATCGGCCCAGGCCGTCTGCGCAGTCAGCCAACAGCACAATTGTTCCGCCATCTGCACAAGCCGCTGCGGCCATGTCCAGCGCTTTATGCGCTTGAATCAGGTTGATGTCGTAGGGCGCGCCCCCGCCGCTCACGATAACCAGCTCGCGCTTTTCCGGAATTTGGGCTGAATGGCTGGCGAGGTAGTTTTCACATGCGCGGGCGTGCGCTGAACGCCAGTGGCCGGCAAAGATTTTTTCGGTGCGACCACGTCGGTCGACGATCGCGTTGATCAGAAAAGCGGGATCGATCACTGCCGCCACGCGTTCGCAAGCCTCACTTACTGCATTACCTCGCAACAGCCCTGTCCCGACGCCCGCACGCCGGCCGCCGCGTTCGAAATCCAACGCCAGCATGTGCGAGGCTTCGATTGTTTGCGCCGAAGCCAGACCGGGACAGATTGACTTGCGGCCGCCGCTAAAGCCCGCGAAGTAGTGAAACCCAACCGCGCCGGTAAGGATTACTTTGTCGAATTCTTTGAGCGCGCGATTGACCTTGACGCGGGTGCCGTCATCGGTAATGCCTATTTCAGTCAATTGTGCGGTGTCATAAGCGTCATGATCGATGGTGCGGATGCGTTGCGCAATGAACGGCGTGAGCAACTCTGCCCTTTCTTCGGCACGAACGGCCCGGTGTATTCCGGTGGCAAAGATGATCGCCATGTCGCTTGGTTGAATGCCGTTCTGAATCAGACGGCGTACCAGCAGGTTGACGATTTGCGCGCTCCCGGTTGCTCGCGTGGCGTCGGAAACCACAATCAACACACTGTTCCCGGCGGTAATCAGTTCTTCAAGCGGCGATGAATCGATGGGAGCATCGAGTGCCGCGCCAATCTCGACGTCCGAAAGCGGAGACGAAGAGGTGTCGTTCGGAGCCAGCACCTCAAATCGCTCGCCGTCATAATCAAACGCTATCGTAGAGCGGCCGTAACCGAGTTCGATTGTAGGCATAAGGTTTAGAGTTCAACCTTTAGGTTGCGACGCTTGAAACAGACAAGCTAAAGCTTGAACTCTGAACACGGCTCCGCTTACCGTTCCGATCGAAAGCAGGCGGTGCCGGCCTGGCAGAAGTGAAATGCTTCATCTTCAGAGTCGCTGGTTTCCATTTGGATCGTCAGATGATCGACGCCGAAGCTATCGTGTAGTTTCGTCCGCAACTCTTTCAACAAATCGGGCTGTGACATTGAATAAGCGTGGATAACGTGCGCGCTCAGCGCCTCGTGCCCCGAAGTAATGGTCCAAATGTGCAGATCGTGAACGTCGGTCACGCCTTCGGTCCCCAGAATTGCGTCTTCCACGGCCGCCAGATTGATATGCGCCGGCGTGCCTTCAAGCAGCACGTTGGTCGCTTCACGAATCAAGTGCCACGAGCTCCAGATTATTAATAATCCGATCAGCGCACTGAACAGAGCATCCGCGGAGTTCCAGCCGGACAGGGTAATCACGGCGCCGGCTACGATCGCGGCTGCCGATCCCAACGCGTCACCCATTATGTGCAACCAGGCGCCGTGCACGTTTAGATCTTCGTGCCGATCACGATGCAGCAGGCGCGCGCAAACAAGATTAACCAGTAAGCCACCGGCGGCCACGAACATCATCGGGATGCTGCGCACGACCGGAGCGGTAAACCAGCGCAGATAGGCTTCGTAAAAAATGATCAGAGCGATCACCACCAGCCCGACTCCGTTGATTAAGGCGGCCAGAATCTCCAGCCGGTAGTAGCCGAAGGTCTTGCCGGGAGTTGCGGGCCTGGCACTAAACCAGACGGCCATCAGCGCCAGGGTCAAAGCCGCCACGTCAGCCAACATGTGACCCGCATCGGCCAACAACGCCAGCGACCCCGTCCACCACCCGCCCAACGCCTCGGCGAACATGTAGACGGCCGTAAGGACCAGCACGATCGTAAGACGCCGGCGGCTCTCTCTCGCCCGCCCGTGCCGATGCGTGTGGCGCGGGATATCGGATGCTTCAGAATTTGGGGTTACCGCAACCATCGCGTTCAAACTAAGATTAGCAGATCAGGGAAGTGGGACAAACGATGACGGGGACTAGTAGCTGGCCGGTTTGAAAGAGTGCCACGGGAGTCTTGTCTCTGAGAATCACTCGACCATTCAGCGGTCTCGGGAATTAACGCCGCTTGTGTCCTGGTGTTAGAATCGTCCGCGCTGTACACCAATCCAATCGCAGCTGAGTGATTCCTCGAAGCTGGAGGACCCAATGAGAGCCTACCGTCAAATCTTTCTTAAGACCCTTCTTACGACCCTTGGGGTCGGGCTGTTGTTCTGCTTTGCTGCCGGCGCGGCGGCTCAAAGCTTCACGCTTGAGCAGGTCATGAGCTCACCTTTTCCTTCGGACCTGGTCACCTCAGAACGCGGAGATCGTTTTGCCTGGGCTTTTGACGCGGAAGGCAAACGGAATGTCTGGATTGCGGAAGCGCCGGCGTTCGCTGCTCGCCAGTTGACGAACTACAACAGCGACGATGGCCAGGAGTTGAGTGATCTGGTTTTTTCGCCCAATGCGAGCTTGATCGCTTTCGTTCGAGGAGGCGAGAAGAACCAGGCCGGCGAAATTCCTAATCCCACGAGCGATCCCGCCGGCACGAAACAACTTATTATCGTCGGGGACGTGCGTACCGGACGCACAACGACCATTGGCGAAGGCAACTCTCCATTCTTCGCGCCCGCCGGCAACCAGGTTTTGTACATTCGTGATGGACATTTCTGGAGCGCGCCGGTGATTGGAGGCAAAGAACGCAAGCTCTTCGAAATGCGCGGCAACGTGGGCGCACCGCAATGGTCGCCCGACGGATCTCAGCTGGCGTTTGTCTCATCGCGTGGCGATCACAGTTTCATCGCAATCTTTGACACCCGGACGAATCAATTCCGCTTTCTGTCTCCCAGCGTCGATCGGGATATCGCACCACGCTGGTCGCCCGACGGCCGGCGCATCGCTTTCATTCGGCTGTTCAATGTTAACGACACGCTTTCTATCGATCGCGATCGTTTGCAGCCCTGGGCGATCCGGATTGCCGACGCGCGGACGGGCGAAGGCAAACAGATCTGGCGTTCCGGTGATATGGATAACGATTCGTATCCGGGCCTGGGAGGCGACGATTTCTGGCAATGGGTGGCCGGAGATCGTTTGCTGTTTCCTTCAGAGAAAGATGGGTGGATTCATCTCTATTCCGTTTCCGCTGACGGAGGAGCACTGACGGCTTTAACGCCGGGCGAGTTTGAAGTTGAAAATGTCGCGCTGTCCCCAGATAAGTCTTTCCTGATATTCGCAGGCAATAAGAACGACATTGACCGACGTCACCTGTGGCGGGTAAATGTGAACGGCGGCGCGGCGCAGCAAATCACCAGGGGCGACGGCATCGAAATGTATCCCGCTTTGTTCGACAACGGCCGCCAGATCGCTTTCTTTCACTCAACTGCACGCGAGCCGTTTCTGCCGCACACAGCTTCGCTTGATGGATCGAACATGAAGCCGCTGGCGGCGCGCGCCTTATCGCGCGAGTTTCCTTCCGCGAAACTTGTCGTTCCTGAGCAGGTAATTCTGAAAGCTGCAGACGGACTCGAGATTCATGGCCAGTTGTTCAGGCCGCCAAACAACACGGGCAAGGCGCCGGCAATCGTGTTCATGCATGGCGGCCCGAGCCGGCAGATGCTGCTGGGCTGGCATTATCGCTACTACTATCACAACAGCTACGCGATGAATCAATACCTGGCGAGCCGTGGTTATCTGGTGTTGTCGGTGAACTTTCGCAGCGGAATTGGTTATGGCCGCGCGTTTCGCACGGCGCAGCATCGCGGCGCGCGCGGAGCTTCTGAGTATCAGGATATCGTCGCCGCCGGCAAGTACCTGCGCGACCGGGACGATGTGGACAAAAAGCGCATCGGGTTGTGGGGCGGCTCGTATGGCGGCTATCTGACGGCGCTGGGATTGGCGCGCAACTCAGACATCTTCGCGGCCGGGGTCGATTTCCACGGCGTGCATGACTGGAGCAATCCAGTGGCCGGCCTGCGCGTGCCGGTCGATACGTCTGAGCGTAATCGAATCGCCCGCGAGTCTTCGCCAATCTCGTCTGTGGACAAATGGAAATCGCCGGTGCTGTTAATTCATGGTGACGATGATCGGAACGTAGAGTTTTCACAGACAGTTAATCTGGTGCGCCGGCTGCGCGCGAATGGGGTGTACTTTGAAGAGTTGATCTATCCCGACGAGATTCACGACTTTCTGCGGCATCAGGACTGGCTGCGCGCCTATCATGCGGGAGCTGAGTTTTTCGATAAGCATCTGAAGTGACCTTCAATCCTCGCAACATTCTGGTGATCGATTTTGGCCAGCTCGGCGATGTGGTAATGAGTTTGCCGGCGCTGCGCGCCATCCGCGAGCGCTTTCCACATGCGCGACTGACAGTGGCGGTGGGCAGACCTGGCGCCGAAATTGTCGAGATGTCCGGGCTCGCGGATGCAACCATCGAAGTCGACCGGGTCGGACTGCGCGACGGATTTCAACCGTTGTCCGTAATCCGAATCCTGCAAATCGTCAAAGACGTACGCCGGCGGAAGTTTGATTTCGTAATCGACCTGCATAGTTTCTCGGAAACGAATCTGTTGGGCTTTCTTTCCGGCGCGCGCCGGCGCTTGTTTGCACGCCGGCCGGGACGCTCGCTCGACTTTCTCGCCAGCTTCGATTCCAAACCGCCCATTGATCGAAATGATCCCAAACAACATCTGGTCGACCGTTACCTCGACGTACTGGTTCCGTTGGGAATCAAAGACGCTGCCCGCGTGCCTAAGTTAACGATTCGCGCTGAAGACGACCGTGCCGTGACTGCCTTATTGCGCAAGTCAAAAGCTGACTCAGGTGCGCCCCTGGTCGGTCTGTTTCCCGGCGCTGGCCACCCGGGTAGATGCTGGCCGCTGGAAAGATTTGTGGAGTTGGCAGATTTTCTGGTACGCAACGACGGCGTGCGGCCCATCGTTTTTGTCGGTCCGGAAGAGCGGCACCTGGTCCAGCAAATGCGAGGTCAGTTCCCCTCGTCGTCCGTGATTCTTGAGAAGCTTACGATACCCCAACTCGCGGCAGCACAGGCGCGTCTGGCGGTATTTGTGTCTAACGATACGGGCCCCGTACATATCGCGGCTGCCGTGGGAACACCAATCGTCGTGCTGATAGATCTGCCCACGCCGCATGCGTACGTGCCTTTGGGTGCAGCTCAACGACTGCTTTTCAGCGAGAGCATTAACCTGATTGAAGTTGAAGAAGCGTACGCCGCTACCCGCGAGCTATTGAGTGCCGGAAGGACAGCGGCCTTGTTCGCCGACTAAGTACCAGTAAACATGTCTAGAAAGCTCGCCAGGTATGCGCTCTTGTCGGTAGCCCTCACGACTTTCTTACTGGCTTCGTTGTTGATTGCCCGATCTGGTTTCGAATCCCAGGAGAAGGTTAAGAGTGCGGCGGCGCCAAATCCCGGCGCGCAAGCAACCCCGGCTAGCACAGCGAAGCAGCCCGGCGACACGGAGTTGGGGCAGGAAATTGATCGGGCGATCGACGGAAGCGATCTGACCCAGGCACGTTGGGGAGTCTTTGTGATGTCGCTGAAAGACGGGCGGGTGCTGTATTCGCGCAACGGCGATCGCCTGTTTACTCCCGCTTCCAACATGAAAATCTACACCACCGCAGTCGCGCTCGACATGCTGGGTGCGGCGTATCGCTGGCGCACATCGGTGTACGTCGACAAACAGGCAGACGCCAGCGGGACGGTCGAAGGTGATATCACGCTGTACGGGCGCGGCGCCCCCGATCTGGTTTCAGTTCGCAAAGGCGGCGGATCGTCGTTGGCGCAATTCGCTGATCAGCTTTATCAGGCCGGCGTCCGGCACGTGCGCGGCAGCGTTATCGGTGATCAGAGTTACTTTCGTGGCGAACTGTTTGGAATCGGCTGGCAGTGGAACGATCTGCAGTGGTACTTCGGGGCCGAGCCCAGCGCGTTGACGATTGACGAGAACAGTTTTGAACTGACGATCGCTCCAGGAAACAAAGTAGGCAGTGCCGCCGCCCTGGTTTTGAATCGCGACACGGGTTACGTCCATCTCGCTAATGACACAGCGACGGCCGAGCGCGATGTTACTACCACGATTGGCATCAATCGCGGCTTATCAAATAACGAACTGCGTGTGTGGGGAGACTTTCCTGTCGGTGGCCGTTCGTTCTCGGCTTTTCTTTCAGTTCACAATCCAGCGCTGTGGGCGGCGACACTTTTCAAACAAGCTTTGATCGCTCGCGGGATCAAAGTAGACGGCGAAGCGCGTAGCCGTGGCTTTCGCGTAAATGAAAAAGATAGATTTGATCCACAGAAAAGTTTCGAACTTGCTTATCAGGACAGCGCGACGCTCGGCGAGATCGTGCGTCAGACTAATAAGGAAAGCAACAATCTCTTTGCCGAGCTTATCCTTCGCACGCTGGGGAAGGAGCGGGGGACCACAGCACCCGATCCCGATCCGCGCAAGAACCGCGAGCGCGGCGATGATGAAGCGGGCGCAGCGGTAATCAAATCGTGGCTCGATCGAAATGCGATTCCTGATGGTGGCCTGGCACTTCGTGACGGGTCGGGGCTATCACGTCTGGATCTGGTAACGCCGGAAGCCACGGCGCGGTTGCTGGTGGCGATCGCAAAAACAGATTCGGCCACGGTCTTTCACGATTCGCTTCCCGTCGGCGGTCGTGACGGCACCCTGGCGTCGCGCCTCTCGCGGTCAGCCGGTCGCGTGTTCGCCAAGACCGGTTCGCTCTCGTACGATCACGCACTATCGGGATATGCGGTGGCCGAAAATGGCGAGGTAATGGTTTTCTCGATCCTCTGCAATGACGCCACCGTTCGCAGCAGCCCAATCCGCATAATTGACCAGATTGCGGGCCTGCTCATCGACTATCCTCGCTCTCGCCTACAGAAATAGCCGAAAAACCTCAACATTTGCCACGATTTCGCCAGAGTTGGCTCTAGACAAACCTGCTTTAACGGGAGTAAGATGGCAAAGGTTGATGACCTCACCGTCAACCACAGCTTCTGAGCAAACGCTCACCCTCGCATCTATTCAAAAGGAATCAAGCATGGCACTGACTGGAGAACTCACGGATCTTTCTCTGGCCGAGTTGATCGAGTTGTTTTGTAATCGGCGCAAAACCGGCCGGCTGGAAGTTTTGTACTCAATCGGCACAGGTCGTTTCTATCTTCATGCCGGCGCAGTTGTGCATGCGCAAATTGGCGTGCTGAAAGGAATCGAAGCCGTCTATAGTGCGCTGACGCTGCCGAACGCTTCCTTTACCTTCGATCAAGCAGTTGAATCTCCCGAGCACACCATTAGTCAACCCTGGACCTCAGTGGTTCTGGAAGGCCTGAGAAGAATGGATGAAGGAGTGCCGGCGCCAAATCCTTTTCCAGATGAAGAACCTCGGCTGGTTGCGAATATGAAAGCGAGCGAGCCAATCGTCTCCATAAGCGTTCATCAGCACACCGCGCGAGAAGCGAGGAAGAAATTGAAGGGAGCGTTAATCGATTTTCCGATTTCGGCGCCGGCAGAGATGCCCGCATTTCTGGCGCAGGCCGCCAACGAATCGAGTTGGGGAAATAAACCCTGGTCGCTGAACGCCGTAATCGTTGCTGTCGTTTTGCTTCTGGCAGTAATTGGAGTGCCTTGGGGAATGTATGCGCGTAGCAAAGCGGCGAAACTGGCAGCCGGCCAAACTGTTACTGCCACCAGTGCCAAAACATCCGAAGCGATAGTCCCACCGAGCACTGCATCCGCAGCTCCATCACCCGCAGCAACCGACAAATGACCATTGAAAAGTCAGTAACCGGTTGCCACGCATTGATCACACGAGAGCCATCAGTTCTGCTTCACTCAGCACCGCCGAAGCCTGTTTGGCGCACTCATAGATGCGAGTGACGCGTTCGTCGCTGGCCTCCAGGCCACGGCTTTCCAGCCAGAAGACTACATTGGACTTTCCGCTCATCGGGCCCACTTCAATTACTTGCTTCAGTCCAAACTGTCCGGCCGGCACACCTGAGTAAATCAGATCGGCCAGTTCCGTGTCGCCTTTCTTAATACTCTTAATCACCGCTGCCGCATGCACGCCGGTGGCGGTGCGAAACGCGTCGCGGCCAAACACCGGATAGTTCAAGGGAATTGTCCACCGGCACGCTTCGGCGGCTTTGTCGCAATATTCCCGCAAGCGCATCAGGTCGTTTTCGATCCAACCCAACAGTTTCAAGTTCACCAGCAACTGATCCATCGGCGTGTTGCCCACGCGCTCTCCCATGCCGAGCGCGGAACCGTGAAGTTGATCCGCGCCGCCTTCGATCGCCGCCAGGGAATTGATTACGCCCAGTCCCCGATCCTGATGACCGTGCCAATCGAGCCGCACCTGTTCGCCTTGTTCGTCGATAATCCCTTTCACGAATTTCACCACTTCGCGCGCGCCGTCCGGTGTGGAATGACCAACCGTGTCGCAGACGCAAACCGCGCGCGCACCGCACCGAATCGCCGTCGTGTAAAGCGCGCGAATTGTCTCCGGATCGGCGCGGGTTGTGTCTTCGGTAACGAACATGACCGGCAGGCCTTCACTCACGCCAAAGGTCACGGCTTCCTCAGTCATCCGCAGGAGCTTATCGAGGGTCCACTCTTCGGCGAAAAAGCGGATCGGTGAAGAACCGATAAAGGTGCAGGCCTCGATGGGAATGCCCGCGCGTTGGGAAATCTCGGCAATCGGAGCGATGTCGTTGCGGTGCGTGCGCGCGGCACAGTTAGGCCGAATTCTTAGTTTCTTATCCGCGATTTCACGGGCCATCATTTCGACGCCCGCGGCATGCGTGCCGCCGGCTCCGGGCAAACCAATGTCTGCGGTGTCGATGCCCAGCGCGTCCATCAGATGCAGCAGCTCGATCTTTTTTTCTACCGGCGGTTCACAGACGGACGGCGACTGTAAACCGTCGCGCAGTGTCTCATCGTCAAACCCGATGTGACGATCCGGTTTGCGCATTCGGGGGTCGACTGTGTTCCAGTCATAGATGAGTTCAGCAACGGACATCTCTAAACCTCAGCGTTTGTGTCAGGAGCCCCGCGCGTAAGCAAGGGCCACTCTCTAAAGAGTCGAAAGCTTGTACTCTTAACAGGTTTCGATTACAACAACCGAAAGGTGGGAATGTCAACTCAGAATTTCTTAACCAGACGGGCACAAATCCGAGTCGAGCGAATCGCGCTGGGGTCAGATCGCGCAGCGAAAATCATGGCCGTGCGCGCCAGCATCGCGCGCGTTGCTGAGATCGATTCGGGCTGGCGCGATGCCAGCGTGGTCGCGCGATCCGTCAAAACTGACGCGCCGGCGATGCCGCTTAACGACTGGGAGTTGATGAGCGGCGCGCGCCAACGCGCGTTCGCGGTGCGCGAAGTTCTGCTCGGGCAAAAACTTGGCGCCGACCTTTACGTGGGACTTGAAGGCGGCTTTCATTCGATTTCGGTCGAAGGCGAGTGGCATACATTTTTGCGCGGGTGGGCATTTGTGACCGACGGCGAGCGCCATAGCTTTGGCATGTCACCCTCCATCGGCGTCCCCGATGCGATTGTCAAAGATGTGATTCAGGGAAAGCGCGAGCTGGGAATTGTAATCGACGACTTCGCCGGCATCCGCGACGTGCGGAGCAAGCAGGGAGCCTGGGGCGTACTCTCTCGCGATCTCTTGACCCGTTCGATGAGTTTCGAAGCCGCGCTGATTGCTGCCTTTGCACCCTTTTATAATCCCCAACTCTATTCAAACGTTTAGAGTGCTGCACTGGCCGACCGGCGGGCGGTAGCCGGCCCCTAAACTCCGCTACTCGTGCGCATCAGTGCTAAAATCACTCCAGATGCGCGTCACTATCGGTCAGATCAATACAACGAACGGTGATTATGAAGGCAATGTGGCGCGGATTCTAAGTGCCATAGATCAGGCCCGAAAAGATTCTTCCGACCTCATCGTCTTTCCCGAAGTCACGATTCAGGGCTACACGTCGTTAGACTGGTTTCTTGATCCTGATGTGGCTCGCTCCGCACTTGATCCGTTGCCCAGAATCGTCGAAGCGACCCAGGGACTGACGGCAATTGTCGGCACGGTGCGCCCCAATGACGAACCCAACGGCCGCCGGCTCTACAACTCAGCCGCGATCATTCGTAACGGGACGCTGTTGGGCTTTGCTGATAAGACACTGCTGCCCGAATACGATGTCTTTGACGACCCGCGTTACTTCGAACCCGCGCGCGAACGCCGCTTGTTCCAGTTGGAGGATTGCAAACTCGGCGTGGCGGTGTGTGAAGATTTCTGGAATGACAAAACCTTCTGGAAGAAGCGACTGTATCCAAACGATCCTGCTCAGGAATTGATCGAGATGGGCACGAACCTTTTGGTTTCGATCAACGCTTCACCATTTAACAAAGGCAAAATGGCGGTGCGCTGCGAGATGGTTTCACATCGCGCCAGGACTGCGGGACTGCCGATTGTCTTTGTAAATCTTGTCGGCGGAAACGATGGCGTGATTTTCGACGGCGCCAGCATCATCTCAGATCGGCACGGCAAGATCATTCTGCAAGCACCGGCGTTCGAGGAATTTGTTGAGACAGTCGATCTTGATTGCGGCATTCCGGATGCGCGCTGTTTGCCTGGTGACGACATTGAGACGGTGCGCCAGGCCCTGGTGCTGGGGATTCGCGACTATGCCCTGAAGAATGATTTCACGAAGGCGATTTTTGGTTTGTCCGGGGGAATCGACTCGGCCGTGGTCGCCGCGCTGGCGGCTGAAGCGCTGGGCGCCGGCAATGTCCTGGCGGCGCTGATGCCTTCGCCCTATTCGTCCCGCGGCAGCATTGAGGACTCGATCGAACTGGCCCGCCGTCTTGGGATCAAGACCGTGGAAAAACCCATCAGCGAAGCCTTTCACGCCCTCCGCACCGAACTGGATTTGCCTGAACCAAATGCCGGTAACCCGAGCGCAATTGAACACGCGGTCGAGAATCTGCAATCGCGTTTGCGGGGAAACATCCTGATGACGATCTCGAATGCTGAGAATCGGCTGCTGCTTTCGACCGGGAACAAATCTGAGTTGGCGCTTGGGTATTGCACGCTCTATGGCGACACCAACGGCGGACTCGCGGCAATCGGCGACGTCTTGAAAACTGAAGTTTACGAACTCGCCCGGCTTTACAATCGCGAACGAGAAGTCATTCCGCAGACGATTATCAATAAGCGACCGTCGGCCGAGCTCGCACCCGGGCAATTCGACGACCAGTCGTTGCCGCCTTACCACAAGCTCGATCCGATCCTGAAACTCTATTTTGAACAGAAGGAATCGCCGGAAGAGATTATCCGGGCGGGGCACGACTCTGATTTGGTTTATGAAATCCTGAATCAGGTCGAGTCGCCGGCGAACGAATTTAAGCGCCGCCAATTGCCGCCCACATTGATAATTTCGCGCAACGCCATCGGCATTGGCCGGCGGCGGCCCGTAACTCATCGTTACCGAAGGCTACCTAAGCCCTCGAGCATCGGCCGCGGAACCGGCAAGGTTTAGAGTTCAACCCCTTCCGGCCCCACGCAAAAAACATCTCGCGGAAACTTGCCCTGACTGAAGCAAGTGAAGCAATATTGTGCGTTCCCATAGACGATGATTCAAAAATCTCTCTGAGGTTGAAACGAATGAAAACCAAATCGTTAACCATGTACATGGCTCTGGGCTTTTTGTTTGGCCTGTCCGGATGCTTGCCACTCGCGAGCAGCACCGCTCTCGCGCAGCCAAAACCGGATCAGCCGAAGATCTCGCCCGCTGAACAGAAAGCCGCCGATGCCATTACGGCGGCCCCGGACGCCGCGGCAAAAATGAAAGCCGGCGCGGCCTACGTAAAGAAGTTTCCGAAGGGCGCGCTCCGGTCACGCGTGGCTGAGGCCCTGGCGAATGATATATCCGATGTTAAAGACGCGGCTGCCAAGATTGCCCTGGTGCAGGAGTACCAGAGTAGTTTCAAAGAACCATCCGATCAGGAATTGATCGTGCCGGTATTGATCGATGGTTACGCCGACGCGAAACGATTCGACGAAGCCTTTGCGGCGGGAGCGGAGTTTCTCAAGACCCATCCGGATTCTCTTCGAGTCCTGGTGAAATTGATGTCGCTGGGGACCGAACAGGCCAAGCAGAGGAACGGCCAGTTCATAGCGCAGGCCCTTCAGTACGGGAATCACGCAATTGAACTGATCGAGGCAAAGAAAATACCTGCCGGGATGGACGACACGACCTGGAAGTATTACGAGAGTATTTTGCCGGTGTTGTATCAATCGATTGGCGTCCTAGACATAATCAAGGGCGACCGCGGCGAGGCCAAAGTTCGGTTTACCAGGGCGACGCAACTCGCCCCCAACGACGCTTTCAACTATTTGATGCTGGTCGATATCATCGATACTGAGTATCAGGAGCTCGCCAAGCGCTATCAGACCATGCCGAGTAGCAAAGCAAAAAATGACGAATATCCGAAAGTCTTGGCCGCCCTGGATAACGTAATCGATCTGATGGCTCGGGTGATTGCCTTGTCGGAAGGCGACGCGCGGTTGGCCGGAGCCCGACAGCAAGCCATGAAGGATATGGAAAGCTATTACAAATATCGCCACAACAATTCCACCGAAGGAATGCAACAGCTAATCGACAAATACAAGGTGGCCAAACCGTAAGGGAAGCGCTAATCGTAAGCGCGGATCCAAACCAGCGACTTGTCAGCGCCTATCCTGCATGGATGTTCAACTGAGCCAGGACTCCCTCGTGCTGCGGCCCTTTCGCGACGAAGACGCCGCCGCGCTGTTTGAGGCGGCCCGCGAATCTATCGCTGAAGCTTCGCCCTGGCTTCCGTGGTGTCACGAAAACTATTCCATAGAAGAGAGCAGGGAATTCATTTCCTCGCGGACCCGGGCCGCCACAGAGGTTGAGTGGTACAGTTTTGGAGTCTTCGCCGGGGATTCCGGCAGGTTTCTGGGTGGCGTCGGCTTAAACTTCATCAATCGGGTGCATCAAATCGGAAATCTTGGTTACTGGATCAGGACCAGTGCAACCGGACAGGGCATCGCCACAAGTGCAGCTCGACTGATGGCTCGATTTGGTTTTGCAGAGCTTGGTTTGCACCGCATCGAAATTCTTGCCGCTGTTCCTAATATTGCCAGCCAACGCGTCGCCGAAAAGGCCGGCGCTCTTCGCGAAGCCGTTTTGCGAAACCGCCTCCTGCTCGGCGGCAAGTCTCAGGACGCCGTATTGTTTTCGCTAATTCCTCAGGACGTGGGTTTGCCAGGGGGTTGATATTCTCGCGATGGCCGGAACAAAACACACACGCGACTTCGTCCGCGAATTCCTCAGCTACATTCAGGTTGAGAAAGGCCTCGCGACAAATACCCTGCAAAGCTATGCGCGCGATATCGCCAGATTGCAGAGCTGGGCGCAAAAAAATGGCAAGCACGCCGAAAACCTCGAGCGAAAAGATTTGCGCGAATGGATCGCGGGGATGTCGCGCGAAGGATTGGCGCCTTCTTCGGTGGCCCGGGCGGTCAGCGCCGCGCGCGGGTTCTTTCGCTTTCTGATGCTTGATGGCCACATCAAGCGGCATCCGGCCGAGGATCTGCCCACGCCACAGCGCGTCTCGCGCCTGCCTCAATTTCTCAGCGAAGACGAGATGGAGCGTTTTCTATTCGCTCCTGATATCAAGACCGACATAGGCGTACGTGATCGCGCGATGCTCGAAGTAATGTATGCCACGGGCCTCCGCGTTTCGGAGCTCTGCGGCCTCAAAACCAGCGATGTCGATCTGGACTCAGGTCTGGTCACTTGTCATGGCAAAGGGAGCAAGCAGCGGCGCATTCCCATCGGCAAGAGCGCCGCGCACTGGCTGCAAAGATATTTCGCGATCCGCAAACAGTTTGGCAGCGAGACCAAACCCGAACTGTTTTTGCATCGCGGCCGGAAGGTAACTCGCCAGGCTGCGTGGGCGATTATCAAAACGTATGCGGCGCAGGCAGGCGTTCCCGATATCTCGCCGCACACTTTGCGGCACAGTTTTGGCACGCACCTGATGCAGCATGGCGCTGATTCGCGTTCGGTGCAGGCGCTGCTGGGCCATGCAGACATCTCGACCACCGAAATCTATACACACATTACCGACCTGCATATGCGCAAAGCCTACGATCGATTTCATCCGCGGGCGAAGGCCGTGGGCGGTAGCAAGAGCGGCAAATAAATGCGAGAGAAGAACGCCAGGAGCTATTCATGAAAATTGCCATCGGTTCCGATCATGCGGGGTTTGCTTACAAAGAAAAGATCAAGGAATTTCTCGCAACCCTTGGGCATGAGGTCACGGACTTCGGAACTAATTCAGAAGAGCCTGTTGACTATCCACGCTTCATCCGTCCGGTAGCCGAAGCAGTGGCGCGTGGCGATTGCGAACGCGGCGTGGTCCTTGGCGGCTCAGGTAATGGCGAGGCGATGGCTGCCAACCGGCTCAAGAGAGTCCGTTGTGCTGTCTGCTGGAATGTAACTTCAGCACGACTGGCGCGTCAGCACAACGACGCTAATATTATTTCGCTCGGACAGCGGATGATGTCTGAGGAGGACGCACTCGAGATCGTTCGCGTCTGGCTCGAGACTGATTTTGAAGGCGGCCGGCACTTTCCGAGAATTCAGATGCTCGATGAAGACTGATCGTGTGCAGATGAAAGCGATCAAAGTCACGCGCACCTATCTCGAAATGCGCGACCCATCGGATTTGCGAGCGTCTCTCAGCGACGATCCACGTGTGCGCATTGCGCGGCAACGTGATTGCTCCGCCGCGCTTTTTCGTCATCTGTATGTCGAAGTTGGCCGCGGCTATCACTGGGTCGATCGTCTGCCGTGGACGGATGAGGACATCGCAAGACATTTGCTGCAGCCTGAAATCTCTTTGTGGTTGATGACTTACGAAGATGCGCCCGCAGGCTACTTCGAACTGCGAAAGTGCGAAGATGGATCTACAGAGGTTGCTTACTTTGGGCTACTGCCTGGATTTCTGGGAAAGGGTTTGGGCAAGCATTTGCTGACCGCTGCGACTGAGCAGGCATGGAGCGACGGCGCGAATCGTGTGTGGCTGCACACCTGTACACTCGACGATCCGGCGGCCTTGCCGAATTATTTGAAGCGAGGCTTTCGACCTTTTAAGACGGAGCAGTATACGGTTCAACGTTGAACGACGCTACTGCACCGACTTCCCACTTCGGTACAAATGGATCTGCACTTGCTCAAGCGTAGCCAGGCCTTCTTCGATCTCGTTATCGATCAGGGACAGAAACTTCTCCAACTTCTCGCGTGTGTCCACAATTTCAATAATGATCGGCAGGTCCTGTGACAGCCTCTCGATCTTGAAAGTGTGCATGCGGCTGTGGGCCCCGAAACCCATCATCCCGCGCATCACCGTCGCTCCCGCCAAACCTTCTTCCCGGGCCTTGCTCACGATCCACTCGTAGAGGAGGTTGCCGTTGTGACGGTCACTCTCGCCGATGAAAATGCGCAGCAGATAACCTTCTTCGGGCAGCATCATATCGTTATCTCCAAATCTGATAAGCCAGCGTCCGGCTTAACCACACCGCGCCCAGACACAGCACCAGATGCGCCACGACATTCACTGCCGCAAGCACATTCTCGCCGTCGCGCCAAAGGTTCACGGTTTCGTTGCCAAAGGCCGAGAAGGTCGTGAACCCGCCCAGCACACCAATGAAGATTAAGGTGCGAGTTTCCGCGGTGAACATACCGCGCGTTTCCGCGAGTTGTGAGAGAAAGCCTATGGCCAAACAGCCGATGAGGTTAACGGCCAGCGTGCCGTACGGAAAGTTGACGCTCTTGCTCCAGTCCTGGACGTATCCAGAAGCGGCATAGCGAAGAGCCGAGCCGATGAAGCCGCCGATCCCAGCCAAAAACAATTTGCCCACGTGACAAACTCCTAACCAAAGATTTGGTAGGAGTCATCAGCACGCAGGCGGTTAATGGCGGACTCCATCGCCGAAGTGGCACGCGCATCTTGCGCGTGAATCATGGGCGAGACGCCCGTGCCACTCCAAACCTATACAAACGCAAAATCAAACTGTTCCTGAAAGATGCGCGGGTCGCTGGCGATGTCGACGTTGCCCAGATAGTCTTCGATCTCGGTGAGCACATCCCGCTCAGGTCCGCGTAGAGCTTTCGCGACTTCAGGATTTACGCGCAGCATCGCCTGACGGGTGGTACCATCGGCTTCCTTTGAAAGCCGGCGTGACTGTTCCAGGATCTCGTAACAAATTGTCTGCGGCGATTTCACCAGGCCGGCTCCCTGACAATATTGGCAGGGTGAACACAGCGTACGTTCGAGGGATTGCTTGACGCGCTTGCGCGTCATAATCACCAGGCCAAAGTCGTTGAAAGAGAGAACCTTGGTCGGCGACTTGTCGCGCCTGAGCGCTTCCTGCAAAGTCTGCATAACCCGCTGGCGGTTGCGCCGTTCCTCCATGTCGATCAAGTCGAGCACGATAATGCCACCCAGATCGCGCAGGCGAATCTGGCGCGCAATCTCTTCAACCGCTTCCATGTTGGTGCGAGTGATCGTGTCTTCCAGCCGGGTCGCGCCGCGCCCGACAAACTTGCCGGTGTTCACATCGATCGAAACCAGGGCTTCAGTCTGATTGATGACCAGATACCCGCCCGACCGCAGCCAGACGCGCGGCTTGATCGCTTTGTCGATCTCTGCCTGCACGCCAAAGGCCTCGAGGATTGGTTCGTCCCGGGTGTAAAGCTTTACGCGCTTGATCATGCGCGGCTGCATCCGGTTCACGAACTCGAGGATGCGCTGGTACTCGTCTTCTGAGTCGATGCGGATGGCAGTAAAGTCTTCGGACATCTGATCGCGCAGAATTCTCTGCACCATATCCAGGTCGCGATGGACCAGCGATGGCGCCTTGGCTTTCTCAGCGTCCCGGCGAATGTCCTGCCATGTGCGCAGCAGATAACGCGCGTCGGCGTGCAAATCAGCTTCACTGGCGCCCACGCCGGCGGTGCGGACAATAAAGCCTCCGGCCGGGTTCTTTTCTTCCGCGTGAATTTTTTGAATCAATTTGCGCAGGCGAGCCCGCTCAGTGTCTGAATCAATCTTGCGTGATACACCGAGATGCTCAACCGTCGGCATGTAAACCAGAAAGCGTCCCGGCAAAGCGATATGCGAAGTAATGCGCGCGCCCTTCTTGGCGATCGGTTCCTTCGCAATCTGAACCAGAATCTCCTGGCCCTCACGCAAGAGATCGGTAATCGCCGGTTGTTTGCGGTCGCGCCGCGGAGCATTACGCCGTCCCCGGGGGGCCGGGCGTCGATCATCGCGCGGGCCGGATTCCTGAGCTTCTCCGGTTCCCGCAGCTTCGACCGGCTGCTCTTCAATCGCTTCCGGAGCTTCAGCCTCGAGAGGTTCGACAGCCTCAATAGCTTCAACGCCATCGTCCGGACCGCCCTCCTGGGGCTCGGCACCATTGCCTTCGGCGCCTTCAGGGGAGCGCTTCGTCGGACGCCGGCGTCGCCGGCCGCCGCGCCGGGTAGCAAATTCCTCGTGCACACGCCCGGTGGTAATGCTGGCCTCTGAATCGGGAAAACTTTCTTCGGCGGTTTCGATCGAAGTGTCGCCTTCCGTCTCGATGAGTTCGTCATCGCTTTTCTTCGATTTGAAGAGACGGCCGATCACGCTGGTCTTCTTTCGTCGCGCGGCGGTTTCTTTGGGTGCGGGGCTGCGGCGCGCCGGGCGTTTCTCGACCGGCGGGCTTGCGACTGCCGGGCTTGCGGCTTCCAAAGTCTCGTCGTCGCTGACCCTTTCAAATGAAAGCGCGCGCGAGCTTTCATCAACGACTTCATCGATGAAATTGCGCACGCGCGCGGATTCGATTTCGCGAGTCTTAGGCGGCGCCGCTTCCGCCGATTCATCGTCATCCGCAATGCGCTGAAACTCGCCGCTCTCAGACAAGCCATCAGTCAGCAGCGATCCCACGGGAGCGCTGGGCAAGTCTTCCAGATCGAACTCGACTGCGTGGACCGCATCCATGATGCGTTCCTGCAGCCGAGCATCCTTGAACATTTCGCCGTTCATGGCGCGTTCTTCGTCATCGCTGACGCGCTCAAACGAAGCTGCGGGTGACACGAAAGGCGTGTCGATGGGCTCGGCCCCGGTGGGAATCAAACTGCGCGGTTCGCGCGCCGGTGGTTCGGGCCTGGCTGTGCGGCTGCGGCCCCGGCCGCCACGACGCCCGCGGCGACGCGGCCCGGTTTCTTCGGCATCTTCCGCCGCCGGCGTTTCCTCTGCGATGGCGGGTTCAGCATCGGCTTCGCGCAACGGTTCAGCGCGTTCCTGCGCGCCTTCGATGTGATGTTCGCGCTCGACGCGCGCCTGCTCCAAATGTTCGACGGCGGCGCGAGTGGCCGTTTCGGTGTCAACCTTTTTGGCCTTATCGACGACGATGCGTTCGAACTCGGCTTCTTCGTCAAAGAAATCCGTGACGTAAAGGAACGCGTCGCGCTCCAGTCCTATGTCCACAAAGGCGGACTGCATGCCGGGCAGGACGCGCATGACGCGGCCTTTGTAAATATTCCCGACGATGCCCTGATGCGATTCGCCGCGCTCGATGTAAAATTCGGTGACGCGTTCATTTTCGACGATCGCGATTTTCTTTTCGCGACCATTAACACTAACAATTAACTCTCTTGACATTGATTTTCTTTCTGTTGCAGGAGCGCACGCAGGCTGCGCGCGGTCCGCGGGTACTCTTGCCCGCACTCACTGCTCGATTGTAGTTGGAGGTTGGCGGCAGAATGTGCCGGCCGTGAATTAGTCTGTATCACCTGCGTGAGCGGGTGATAATTGACCAGATAAGGTTCGCGCGTTCGATCGCGATCAGGTAGATCCGGATCTCTCGCGTGATTTTTCAGTACCACCTGCGTGAGCGGATGGATACGCGGATGATTCAAAGAAAACTCCGTCGAACTGCTCGGACCGTATGCGATTGGCAACGGGTCGCCAGGGAGCCTAGCGTCAGCCATTTTAAGGACGCGCTCTGAAACCTGGTTCGCGGTTCGTGCAAATGCCGCCGAGTGGACGGCTTCAAAAAAATCTTGGCTCACTCTCTCACTGCATTGGAAACTGAGTTTGCGATGCGTTGAGCCGGGCCGGATGCCTGGCCGAGGTGAGCACGGGCAGTATAGCAAAGGCTAGACGAAATCGCGAAACTTGAGGCGGGTGCCAGGCGAATTATGCCTTGGGTTCATCTCAGAATAATCAATTGATTGGCCAAATTCGAGCAAAACCAACCGTTGCTGGTGAACGTCGCTGTGACGAGAATGTATCGCCCTGAAGAGGTCGTGTCAATGTTGACGCTTCCACCTTCTTGCGATTCAATTTTCCCTACCGAAGTGGACCACGTCACTTTGACAACGCCTTTTGGCAAAGGCGCCTGACCAATTCCTAACCACGGCTTCCTGGAATCATATATGTGGCAATTAACAGTGTTCTGCGATTCTGAACATTTAACCATCGCTCTGGGACATTGTCGATTTTTCATGAACGCCAACAGGGCAAAGACGGCACCCAAGACCATGACCACCGCCAATGACGTAATAATGATGTACGGCAGGCGGGAGGGTTTGCGCGCCGATACATCTGATTCCAAGTGCGGCGGGACAATGGCCTTCGGCTCTACAACACCAGCGGCTGGGCTCGCGATCGTTGGAGGCAGCGGCGCGGGCTTCGTTTCACTTTCTGTCCGGCCGGAGTCCGCCGGCATTACGGCCGTAGGCGGAGGCCCGCCACTTTGAATTGTGCTTAAAGGTTCGTCTTCAGGATCGTAAGGCGCGGACAAGAGGGTGCCGTCTTCTAAACAGAAAGTGAATCCATCGTCGGCGTAAGTACGATTACATTTCGGGCACTTCTTCATTCGGATGTTTTCAAAGACTAAGTACGCGTGATGCGCGTAATTAGACTGGTAAACCCTGGATCGTCGCGGATACTCGCCAGATTCGGGTCGTTTTCGAACAGCGGCTTGTTTTCATTTCCCAGCAATACCGATCGGTTCAGCCACGCTAAGGCGTCTTCGCGCTCGCCCGATAATGCATACACCGACGCCACGGCATACGCGATGTCGGGATCAACCGCAGCATTGCGCTGAACGTGCTCGTTCAGTTCGGCGCGCGCCGCCTCAAGATCGCCTTGCTTGCTGAGACACATCGCCAGAAACGGCCGCACGCCATGCAGGTTCGGATTCTGAGCCAGCACTTCACGCAATAGATCGGCAGCCGCGTCGACTTCTCCGCCGTAGTACATAGTAACCGCGCGAAACGTACGCAGCAGGGGATTGTTAGGCTCGACCGACCCGGCCCGGTCCAATTCGCGCATCGCGTCTTCGCGCTTCCCTTTGTAAAGAAAGATCAGCGCTCGGTTGTAGCTGACCACGACGAATGACGCCGGATCCAAATGCACCAGACGATCGTAACTGCGCAGCGCGCGATCGTATTCGCCGTCGAGCCGGTGCAGCGTGCCTTTCACAAAATAGACCACCGCCTCGTTGGGCGCTTCGCGCCGCATGCGGGAGACTTCGTCGCGCGCTTTCTGTTTCTGCCCGCGCCACAAGAGCACGAAGACCATCAGCATGCGCGCCTCGATGAGATTCGGGTCGATGGTCAGCGCGCGATTGAAAGCATTTTCGGCCTGTTCATAATCCTGAGCTCCGCCCAGTCCTTTGAACACTCGATTCACATGACAGGCGCCCAGGCCGTCGTAAGCCAGACCGAATTCATGATCCAACTCGATCGCGCGGGTAAAGTGGGCGATCGCGGCATCACAATCCGCTGCGGCTACAGTACGAAAGATGAAGCTGGCAAAGCGATCTCGCCCCTTTAGATATTCCTGGTAAGCCTCGGCATTGACTGTTTTCGGTTGCGCCAGGCCGGCCTGTTCGTCAGGGCTCAGCTCCAGCCGCAAGCCATCAACGATGCGCTTGGTGATCTCGTCCTGCACGGCGATGATGTCGTCAGCCGAAGCGTCCACCCGATCGCTCCAGATAATCTCGCCGCTCTTCACGTCCAGCAGTTGCGCGTTCACCCGAAAGCGCTCGCCCACGTGGATAAAGCCTGCTGACAACACCGCGTCGACATTCAGTTCCCGGCCGACGTCACTCGGGTCGGCCGGCTGCCCCTGATACCGGGACATCACCGAAGACGGCCGCACTACCAGCGATCGAATGCGCGCCAGCTCGGTAATCACCGCGTCGGCCAGAGCGAATTCATAAAAGGCGGACGCGGGGTCGCTGTTGAGATTCTTGAAAGGAAGCACGGCCAGACTCTTCTTTTCGCGATCCGCCATCGTCGTCATCGTTCCGTCCTGCGGATCTGTGAGCGGCCGCGAAGTATACTGCGGTGTGCTGGTGTGTTCTTTCCCGCCACCCAGTTTTCGCAGCCAACGCATCGCCCGACCCACCGGAGTTGAACCGCCCAGGTGACGCGGCGCGGCGGCGACATCCATCGGCGCGCCGGTGGTTACGTCCTGGAGAATTTTGCGCAGCTCGTCGCGCAGCTCGCCAATCTTCTGATAACGATCGCGCGGTTCTTTCTGCATCGTCTTGTCGAGAACTTGTTGCAGCCGCGCCGGCGTCGCACCCGGGCGCGCCTCTGAGAGCGGTTTCGCCTGATCGTGGATTACGGCGTGACGCACGTCGACGGTCGACTTTCCGCGAAACGGCCAGGTGCCCGTCAGCATTTCGTAGAGCAGCACGCCGGTGGAAAAAATATCGGCGCGGGCATCTACTACTCTATCGCCGCGCGCCTGTTCCGGCGCCGCATAAGTCGCAGTGCCGTACGGCACGCCCACTTCAGTTAATTCGGTTTGGTGAATTCCGCTGGTCGTCGCTGCACTCTCGTCGAGCAGTTTTGCCAGACCAAAATCCAGAATCTTTACCTGTCCACTGTCAGTCACCATCACGTTGCCCGATTTGACGTCGCGGTGAATGATGCCGCGCGCATGCGCGACCGCGAGCGCGTCGGTTACCTGAATCGCGATCCGCAGAGCGCTCTCTAACTCCAGCGGCCGGCCATTGCAGAGTTGGCGCACATTCTTCCCTTCGACGTATTGCATCGCGATGAAGTGCACGCCCAGCCCCTCATCCATGTCAAAGATGGTGCAGATGTTCGGATGGTCAAGCGCCGACGCCAGGCGGGCCTCGCGCTCAAAACGTTTCAGGTTGGTTTCTTTGACGGTGAGTTCCGCGGGCAGAACTTTGACGACCACCGTGCGGCCAAGTTTCTGATCGATCGCTTTGTAAACCGTGCCTTGTCCGCCGGCGCCCAGCTTGTGCGTAATCTTATAATTGCCGAGAGTCTGCCCAATCATGCGGGCGCTATTCTAAGGTGCAAAGAGGAAAGCACAAAGGAAAAAGGAGTTAAGGGGCAAAGGGCTGAGCGCGAAGTGCAAAAGGGAAAGGCGCGGGCGCTTCGCTCTTTGCCCTTTCCCCTTGGCGCTTCGGGCTCAGTGCGGACGAGGGCGCCCGCGTTCCTAGCAAATAGCGCGGCCAACCCAACCTAAACTCCAAAACCCTTTCGCCGTGTTCCCAACTTTTCTTGACACCATGCAAGTTTCTTTGCTAAAAGGCACTGCTAGCTTCGACAAACAAAACAAAGTCAACCAGATCCCTGGCCACTGGTTTCAAGTTTTGAGCCCCGCCTCTCCTTTTCCAGTGACTGTGGTGACAACCAAATTGGAGGGTAACTCAAATGAAAAATCAAAAGTCCTGGGCGTTAGTGATATTCGCTACGCTAGTCTTAGCTTGTTTGCAGACGGCCGCGTTCGGCCAGTCAAACGATGGCAAGTTGGCCAACGTGACCGGGGGCGGATCCAGCATCAGGTGGGACGTGGTGGTCCAGAATAATGGTGGGAACCTGATAATTTCTGCACCCGACGGCCGGGTGTTCTACAGAGAGTTCAAAGCGGGGGGCTCACCCGAAATCACACTGGGTGATAGACAGTTCGAAAAACTTCCCGAGGGGACGTACGGTTACGAGCTGCGCCTGCGGCCCGTACTGTCGGCCGGAGAGCGAGAGGCGATCAAAGCAGCGCGCGGCAAGGACGACGACCCCGAGGCGGAGCGGGCAGGGCGAAAGCGCCCGGTGGTGCCGGCTCTGGTGCAGACTGGAAGTTTCGCGATTCAAAATGGTGCGATTATCGTCGGGGGCGCAGTTGAAGGCCAGCGAGGCACCGCGAAAACAACGACGACTCTCCGGCCGGCGCTAATGTCCGGCAACACAGTGGCCAGACTCTTCAACCATCGCGTCTCTCTGCGGGCGATGCCCGATGACGTGATTCCCGACGATTTGATCGTGCAGGGCAGCGCCTGCGTCGGGCTCGACTGTGTCAACGGAGAAGTCTTCGGCTTTGACACCATCAGGTTGAAAGAGAACAACACCCGTCTTCAATTCGACGACACCAGCACCTCGGCAGGGTTCCCAACTAACAACTGGCAAATCCGGGCGAACAGTTCAGCCAGTGGCGGCGCCAGTTTTTTGGCGTTCGTGGACCAGGGTACTACCGGCAATTCCGAGACCGGCACAATCGTTTTTGAGGTCGACGCCGGTGCACCAGCCAACTCGCTCAAGGTAAGCAGCACCGGTAAGGTCGGACTCAGAACCGCCACACCGGTTTTGGATGTTCATGCCAATACCAGCGATACTCCGGCGATTCGACTAGAGCAAAACAACAGTGGAGGTTTCGCGGCGCAGACGTGGGACATTGCCGGTAACGAAGCTAACTTCTTCGTCCGCGATGTGACTAGCGGTTCGCGTCTTCCATTCCGCATTCGGCCCGGCGCCCCGACCAGCAGCGTTGACATCAGCGCCAGCGGCAATGTTGGCATCGGGACGGCATCGCCAACGACACATAAACTTCACGTTGAGGGAGGTATTTTGAGCCGAGCAACGGTCCCGATACTTGCACTGTACACGGACAACACATCGGGAAGTGAGGATGGACATTATATTCTTTCTGGGACAGATAATGTTTTGCGATTTGTTGAGGCTACTGCTGGAACTTCTGAGACAAGGATGGTAATTGATACGTCCGGCAACGTCGGCATCGGGACGACGGCACCTACCCAAACCCTGTCGGTGAACGGAACCGCCGGCAAGCCCGGTGGCGGAACTTGGGACGTCTTTTCGGATGAGCGCCTGAAGAACATTAAAGGCCGGTACAACACCGGACTCAAGGCCCTGATGCAGTTGCAGCCACTCCGTTACGAGTACAAGCCTGACAATGCTCTCGGAATTAAGTCAGAGAGAGAATACGTCGGCTTTGGTGCCCAGGCACTGCAGAAGGTAATTCCTGAAGCTGTGGTCCGGGACAGCACCGGCTATCTGATGGTCAAGAGCGATCCGATCCTCTGGACCATGCTCAACGCGATCAAAGAGCAGCAGAAAGAGATCGCGGACCTGAAAGCCGAAGTGAAGAAGTTGCGCTCCACTTCGCGGCGGCACCGTAGATAGAAGGAACGCCGCACGAGCGGCTTTGCCGCAGCACACTGCGGTAAGCCTCTGGGCTTACCGGTTCGAAACCTCAAACCAGGAAGGGGAGGCTCAGCCTCCCCTTCACCTCTTACCCGCTATCTCCCTGACTCTGATTGACTTTTCCTTGGTCCAGCGACTAATGTGCACCTACATTTTCCGGGTAGTCAGGTCACCAGCTCATGCTGGTGTTTTTGACCAGAGCTTTTTAAGTCTTAGTTTTTAGCGTTCGTAGTTGCTCGCAGTAGCCAACATATCAGTAGGCTCTTATCGGCCTCCTGTTTTCTGCCTACTACCTACGGATTTTCAGGGAGCCGCCTTATAGTAATGCCTCGCTTGCCCGCAAAGGTGACCGGCGCCGTCCGGCGCGGATTCCCCCCAAAGCATTTGCCCCTTGCCCTCTGCGCATTGATCTTAGCTGTGGGCGCGTTTGGTCTGGTGAACAGTCGCGCGGCCGGAGTTGCCAACACTAATGATCTGACTGCTCACCGCTCACTGCTCACTGCTCACTCTTTATCGTGGCTGAGTGACTATGATTGGAAGAGCCCGCGCTCTTACGCGAACTCTGATCTTTTCAGCAAAAGTTTCGCGACTAAAACTTCGCGCACATTGAGTCTGCTCGGCCCCTTTGCGGTGGGCTCCGGATTGAACGCCACGATTTACTACGCTGGCGGCGACGGCAACGACGCTGTGCTCGCCGTCCAGGTAGCCGCACCGCTGAAATACCAAAGCAAGGCGAGCGGCGATTGGAACAACTTCACGACGTGGCAGGTGGACAGTGGCAGCGGTTTCGTCGATGCGACGAGCGGTCAGACGCCGACCAGCGCCGACGATACCATTACGATTCTCA
>Ga0070707_100000259_pt1 | contig 52992 bp, 37 predicted proteins | sample KBSK5502metaG_FD_65468 | JGI IMG/M metagenome (GOLD analysis project Ga0070707, IMG submission 65468) | Corn, switchgrass and miscanthus rhizosphere microbial communities from Kellogg Biological Station, Michigan, USA - KBS K5-50-2 metaG | ecosystem: Host-associated > Plants > Roots >... | reverse complement strand
ATCGGATTGCCCGAGCGTGGGGCTTGAAGGGAGACGCGACTGCTCAACCCGAACAAGCAGCCTGCCGTCGCGCCGGTTGGTTGTGCGCCAGAAACAGAGAACGAAGAGATGCAGACAAGGAGAGAGAGCATTCTTGAAATCATGTCACACCTGTAACTCGCTAGGGCTGTTTGACGAATCGGATGTTCTGCACGCGACCTGCTTGCATGCTCAGACCATTGATCCGGCCGTGCGCATCACGGTTGAAGCGCACGGTCATCCCTGCCAGTCGGAACTGGTCTGTTGAGTCAGGCTCAAGCGGTGTCGCCTCCCGCTGCAATCCTCGTCGTACCGCCAGCCTTCCGTTCTGCATCATCACGACGAACGTCGCCTCTAGTTCATCGCTGTAGTAGGTGCCGGCATAGTCAGCCAGTTGCTCCGCCGAGAGAGGCGGCAAAGGCGTCTCGCGTGGTAGACGCTGGGCGCTGCTGCCACCGGTCGCCGCAGTTGTCGGCTTCGGCTCTGTAAAATGATCGGCCAGATAGATACCTGACGCGACAGGGCGCCGGGGTTGATACTCCCGAGATTGCACAGGCAGGCAATCGAGAAATGCCGCTCGGGGAACCGCCTGAGGTGCGCGCGATAGCCGCCGAGTGATCCTCCGTGTTCGACGAGCCGCAGACCGCGATAGCCAGTCCTTTGTCAACCTACAATCGCCAAAACCGTGACGAGTACATGTAACAAAACACCAACACTGATGCCTATCCAAAAGACCTTGTGCGAAAAGTCGCGATAGCAGCGCCGAAGCGTGATTGCTCCTAGTGGGAGCCACAAGGTCAAGCCTGAAATGAGGCCGGGTGAGTAACTCGTCGTGATCACACTCGCAATTACATGCGCACAACCATTGATGAAGGTCGCGCCAGCAAACGGCATTATCAACCAGCTCAGGGAGGTGTCCCGCACTACCAGGACGCTCGCACTAAGCATAATGATCCAGGCGACTATGTTGAGTTGGAGAAACCCGTCGGGCGTGAGATGGAACCCCAGAAAGCGTGCAGACCAATTGGGAAATCCGCCATAGTATTCCTCGGCGATGTGGACCAAATAGGTGAGGGGAAAGAGGAGCGGCCAGTAGCGTGGAAAGACAGTTACTGTCGCCGTGCTTGTTTTGTCAGTAGCCAATTGCATATTGTCTATTGATGCTTGATCCCACGTGTTTGCCAGAGAAACCGAATACCTAGAATTCCAGTTATCATCGGAAGCCAAGCAGTCCACATTCCAGGGAAGTAGCGGTAAGCGCCGTTCTGTAGAAGAGGGAAGATGTAATGCACCCACTCCATTGATCCCGGCCCCAGCAGGAGAAACCAAGCGAGATATTCAGCGAAAGGCCGTCGGCAAAAAAGGCCCACGACGCCAAGCAGAAAAACCACTGGCAGGATGAACCCAAACGAAATCAAAAACACGCGATCTTCAAAGACCGTAAGTTCAAAGAGCCTCCGCATCGCCGCCGGAAATCCCATTAAATGTTCTTCCAGTACGTGAAGGTGAAGACCGGCGGCTGTCAGAAGATAGTACGGCAATAGACTTGGCCCGCGCGGGCTTTTGTAGGTAGTGAGCCGATAGGCGAGCAGCGCCAGCGACATGGCTGTTCCCACTAATAGCACTACCACCCAACCCAACAGCGGGAATCCGATAAGCGCAAAAGCAATTACGAAGAGCATGGGTAAGACCATCGAGCCGCGCGCCGTTGTCGTCTTGTTTTCATCAGCAATCTCTTGCACGTTATGCCATCTCCGACAGTTGAATGTGTTGCATAAGTTGGCCCACCTACAGCCGACTTCCTACTACTCAACCTCACGATACTTTCGCCTAGTCCTTATCTCACCGGAATCGAGTGAAGGCGCAATCCTTGGCTTCACTGCTCTAGTCCGGGGCCTCGTCGAAATTCAGGTTGTGGTCGCCGGGGTTCCACTTCGATGCCGATTATTGTCTTTCAGCCAGCAACTGACGAAAGTTCTTCAGCACGATCTCCGCCGCCTCATCCGGCTCGGATCCCCAGATGGAAGCTAGGGCAGCCAGTGTCTGGTTGCTGCCGGTCGGGTCTTCAGGCCGGTTTCGGGTTCTGACAAATGGCCCGTCTGATTCCGTCAGAACGCTGTCACGCGGCATGCGCATGATCAGGGATTTACCCTTCTCGGATCTGACCATTGCGGCATTGATGGAAAAGTACATTCCGCACCCAGCCGCACGCTCAAGCTCAACAATACTGCCGGCGAACCAGTGAAGGATAACCCTGCCGGGGTAATTGTCGCCTACGGCCGCAATCGTGTCGGCCGCCGCGCGCCGAGAATGCAGCGTCAATACTTTGTTCCCGTACTCGGCGCACCAAGCAAGAATTTGACTGAGAACCTCGCGCTGCCTCTGTCGGACTAAAACATCATCCGTGGAGTAATCAAGACCGATCTCACCAACGTAGCGAGTCTGCGCCAGTAGCTGCGGAAACTTTTCCACTTCATGGCCGTGCGAATGAACCAGTTCGGGATGCAATCCGGCTGCGGCGCGCACGTAACGGCTGTTTGCCACGAGTTTCGCCGTGTGAGCGAAAACCGAAGGAGCGTTGGTGACGGCGATTGTGTAAACGCGATGCACTTCTGCCTCTGCGACGATCTGCGCTGGATTCGGATAAAGGTCTATGTGACAGTGAGCGTCAACCAGTGCCTGCGTTTTCATCGGGTGCTGTCACCTCACCTTCCGCGTCCGCTTTGCAGGAGCCGCCCGACCTCTTCCATTCCACGCTGGTAGACGCCGGCATAGGCCTGGATCTCATCGGGCGGCAGCGGGCCGGAACTGAGAACTTCTGCCGCGAGCTGCAGCGGCGCCAGATTCCTGACCCTTTCGAGCGCGATCTCGAAGGCGCGAACATCGCTGCCTCGCGTCGTCTGCGGGTCAGGTTTCCGCCCAACGGCATCGTAGAACACCGCGCCTTTAAGACTGAAGCCAGCCGCCTTCATTGATGCAAGGCGGATCAGACAGGGGACGCAATAGCCACAGTGCGTCCCCGGACTGCGCTTCTGGTACCGCCCCGCGTCCGGGCGCGCGCAGGACAAAGTCACAGGCAGTCCCCTTCGCAGAACATCATGATTCTTCACCCCCTTGAGCATTTCGCCTTTGGTATGAAATCGGTATGGCAGTTCGACCCTGACCTTAATTCCAAGCCCGGCCAAGGTTTCCCGGTAAAGCGCAATGAAATGCGGGTGGGTCGTCCTTGTACTCAGACTGCCCATTCTTGAGTGAGTCAGCGGCACGTTTAGTGAAATCAGTCCGTTCTCCGGGATGTGGAGCGGAGTGCCTGTACCGCAGGCACTGGCGACTGCTGTTCCGAGCGCCAGAAAGAGAATTGAGCGCGAGCGCATCGAGTCCTCCGCCCCCTGACCTTCGAGCTTCGGGGGCTGCACGAAGAATCCGAATCGCCGGGTTTTTTTCTGGTAAGCGTCCGCTATCACTTGGTACGACTTCACCTGTGCAGGATTCGCGGAGCCCTTACCATACTGTCCGACAAGCGCCACCAGACCTTCATGCTCTTCCAGCAAATCGACCGCGCCGACGAACGAATCAAGTCCGCCGGAGAATAGCGAAACGACATCCGGTCGCCCCCCATCGGCGGCTCTCCGTACAGCCCCTTCGGCAGGAGTACGCTGGCGCAGTCGGATCGTCCACTTGTCCCCGGTCAGGAAGGAGAGCATCCGGGTAATGGTCGGCAGCATCTTTCTCCAGCGACTCAACTCCACGGCCGGGAAGTGGACGATGAAATCTCTCGCCCATTTGTCCTCGGAGAATCTCCGCTGAATCCGCATGTCAGCGGCGTAAACGCACATCGCTAGATACAGCAGGTCAATGACCGTCTCCTGCAATTCGAGGCCGTCCTCGCGAAGAGTCTCCAAGACTTTATTGCTGACGTGGTGCGGGCTGCCCGGTTTGTCGAGCGCAACCAGCAGCCGCGGCTCCCGTGCCTGCAGCACAGGGATGAAGTTATCCTCTGCACCCGCCTGACAAACGACCTGCCAGATCATCCTGCCACCTCCATCAGGCGGTAGGCCTCCTGATAAATGCCCTCAATGAGCCGCTGGTTCTGGCGTGCCTTCCAGTCGGTGGTGAGAACGTCACGGCCCCGCAGGTCAAGTTTGACCGCCTCGACCACATAAGCCCTGATCTCAAGTTCCCGCTTCCGCGCTTCGCGGTCAGAAGCGGCTCTCGCCTCAACGCTCTTACCCATTTCAAGCATCAGGCGCTGAAAGATGAACTCCGCGACTGAGATCCGAAACGCCTCCTGAACCCCGGCAGCATCCATCTCATTCAATCGATTGATCCCGCCCTCTTCGACACCGAAGTGATTGAAGACGCTCATCAGGGCCTCGCTCACGGCCCGCCGCGACGCCACCTCGTCGAAATTCGCGCCCTCCGGAGCAAGGACATTGACTATCGCCGCGAGCACTCTCTCAACTGGCTGACCGAGAACGTCGCCCAGCCCGATCCCGCGCAGAGCTTCTCCGACGCCGCGAGTAGCGATGTCCGACAGGAAGCTGACAACCCCGGTGGTTACGGCCCGGCCAGCGGACGCAGCCTTTGCGGCGCGTGAACTGCCGCCCCGCGCCCGGGCATAATCCCCCACGGCCTTCCGGAGATTTGCCCCGCCACCTGATGAGGCGAAGCGCCCCATTGAGCGTTTCGCCTGGGTCCAAGGGCTGATTTCGGGGGGGCGTGGAGAGACTGGCGGGATAACAGGAATGGGAATTTCGGGCGGCAGAGGTTCCTTTCCCGTTGACGGTTCGGGCGCTGGCACCGGATCAGGCGGTCGAGCGCCGTCATCAGGTGCCGGTGAGTCACCCCCCTGCGCCCACGGCGGCAGTAGTGGCGGCCTGCCGCCGGGACCGCCATAAGATTTCGAGGTCCCCACATTTTCCTCCACTCACAATTGCCTCTGTCTGAGGCGCCCCTTTGCCATTTCGGCAAGCTGCCTGTTGGTGCTGTTTGACCATTTCTCGATCAGCCCACGCGCAGCGTCTTCAGTTTCATGGCCGGTACATAGATTCAGCACTTTGGGAACAACCACTGCCGAGAGCGCCCCCTCCGGCAGCCGGCGCAGCAGCGTGATAAGTTCTCCGCGCAGCTCTTTGCGAACTTCCGCCCAGTCAAATAACCGCTGAAACGCTAGGTTATCCTGACCGTACTCCTCCTCCTGTTGCGCCCTCTGCGAAAGACCTTCAAAGACAGCGACCGCATCAGCGACGCTCAGATCAGCGGCCTTATTCAGAGCGCTGTTTCTCGCGGACTGACTGTCCTTCATCAGGTCGGCGAGGATCTCCTGCGCCAGCGGACTCATCCGCTGCGTCTCGCCGATCAGCGGGTTGATCAGGGCGTCGCGGGAGAAAAAGAAGTATGGTCGGAGGTCCGTCCCCGCCAGTGCCGGTTCAAGTCGCAGCCACTCGTGGGTCCAATTCTGACTAAGCCAGGTTTTGAATTCGCTGTCGAGTTGCTTCTCATCGGCAACCGGCGGCACGATGGTCTCTTTCTTCACCGCCTTTCCACGCCTCGGCTGCGATTCCCCGGCGCCTCCATCATCATTCTCCCCTTTGGCCGTATCTTTTGCAGGCGACTCGCCCCGTTCGCCTGCCTCACGCTCCATCAACGCCAGTTGCTGCGGCCTCCCTTCCTGCTCTTCCTGCAGCTCCGCCAGCCTGCGGAACGACTCCGGCTTGAAATATTCGAGCAACATCAGCTTGGCCAGCACGCGCTGCTGCAGGTTCACCTTGCGGAACGCGGCCATTTCCAGCCGCATGAGGAGGGTGTTGAGAAACCGCTTGCACTGACGCGGGTTGCCTTTGAGGCTGGCGCTGAGCAGCGGGGCAATGCGTTGCGCCAGATCGAGCTGTTCAGACAGCCGCGCGGGTAATTTCTCTTGGAACAGATCCTGTGCGATTTTGAGATTGAAGCTGACGCTGGTGAGCGAATCTTCCCGGTAATTTACCACCCGCTCGCGGGCCTGCTTTCGCTGCCCCTCGTCCAACTCTGATTGTTCCGCGAAGAGCAGGCTGATATACGTTTCCATCTCCGTCCGGCCGAGCGGCGGGACTCTGACTGGGAACTGCACCAGCTTCTCCAAGTAGTCGCGCCCGACCTCAACTCTCTCCCCGGGGAGTTCGGGGAAGCGTTTGCGGACGGCGTATTTCACCAGCCGCTCGTCCGCGCCCAGAATGAAGGCCGTGTTTTTGACGAACAGGAAAAGCTTGATGGCTTCGAGGGTTTCGATGATGGTGTCGGGCAGGCAGCGGTCGAGGTCGTCAATCACGACCACCAGCTTTTTGATCTTCGACTCGTCGAGCAGGGTGCTGAAGTCTTTCCTAAATTCGCGGATGCTGCGGCGGAGGCTCTCATCTTCATCATCCTTTCCGTTTCCCCCATCCTTCTCCTTCAGGAGTGCCTTCAGCGCCTCCGGGTCGCTTTCCTTTAAATATTCAAGCGCCTTTTTGCCCGTCTGAAAAAGATCAAAGCCGCCGGCTAAGGCAATCGGCCACCCGCCAGTAGCGAGGCCCATGGCGATCTTGCCGATGCCCCCGGCCACTTTCAGCCCGTCTACGCGCCGGAGGAGTTTCTTCGCCTTCGCCTTCAATTCCGGCAGCAATTTCTTCTGTTCAATCAACTCTTCGATGATTGACCCCATCAGCGCCGTCTTGGCGTCTTCGTAGCCTTCGAAAAGCCACCCGTTGAACGTTAGGACGACAACGCCTTCCTCCTTTTCAAGGTCTGCCTGAATGATCTGAACGAGGCTTGATTTCCCACTCCCCCAGTCACCATAAACTCCGATTGTTGCAGGCAGCAGATGATCCCTGCGGATGATGGAAATCACCGCGTTCGACAAGTGCTGGAATCCAAGGAGATCAGTTTTCGTCTCGTTATCTGACCACACGGTTGCCGATTCCTCCCAAATAAACTATCAGCCGTCCCGTCTTTCTGCTCCGGCGCTTCAAATTCAGACTACATTATCATATTGAAGGATGCCCGTATCGTCCCGGAGAGAAGTGACAGCAATGCCGTCTCACACGCTCCGACAGCAGGTTTTCTATTCTCCCGGGTACAATTTCCAACTTAGCAAATCACTTATCCTTGTCAGTTTCAGCGACTTTCTTGGTGAAGATAAAATCTTCATTTTTAACGCGTGTTGTCGTTTTTGAACCATCAGCATCGTTACATATCTCCGCGACTCGCCGGGGAAAGATAATTCTCTCGTAGCCGCGATGCCAAACGACCACTGTTAGAACCGATCCGGGTCTCGTGTGGTCTTCTCCACTAGAACGGCGCCAGCTCCGTGGTCGTGGCCCTAGACTTTGCACGTCCGAGGTCTCGGGCGTACTTGATGGAGGCTGGGGTGTCGTACTTCTCTAGATAGGCGCGGTCAACAGCGTCCCTCAGGCGCTCGCTCCTCGTGCGCACCGCGCGGACAGCAATCTCGCGACCCGCGACCTGGACTGCGCCGCGTGGCTCCTCAAGGAAGGTCCGGTACCAGCTCCGCGGCCTCAGGCTCCACGACCGCACGAAGACGCGACCTTCTACCACCACCGCCCAGATGCCGATGAAGCGGTGTGGCTCTGTGCCGGCCCGGATGCGCAGGATCTTACTGTCGTGGATGGCGGCCAGGATGTCATCTGTAAAACGTCGCTTCGCTTTCACGCACGCACCTCTTTCGCTCCCGCACACGCGCACTGGAGGAGTAGCGGTCCCCGAGATGGTCTTAGGGTAGGGAGCCGGTCCCGCAGCCAGCTAATTGCGTCGAGCACCCTAAGCCCGCTGACGTCGCCTGCGAATTCCCACAACACGAAGTCGGAATTCAGGATTTGGTTACTGTCTCCGTCATCACCAGGCTGATGCCACCAACCGTCAGTCCCAAAGTTCCAGAAATCCCGGGAGTTTTCAGGCTCATCCCTGCTCATAGATCTTTCTCCTGCACCTGGGTCCGGGTCAGTTTCGTCGCCCGAATCGGGTAGGCAGCGCGGCTCCCCTAAACTGCCCCTCCCGCGTTGCCCGCCGCGCCTCCGGCCGGCGGGTTGAGCGACACGAGATCGCCCCGCTGCCGGTTAACCCGGCGACGGTAATCATCCCCTAGGATGACGACCGTCTTACACATCTCGAAGAGGCGCGACCGGAGCCTGGCGCCGACGCGCTCCTCAAGCGTCTCGCCGCCCGGGCAAGCGGGATCGTCCGAGTAGTTCGTGGTCAGGATCGTCAGCCTTGACTCCTTATAACGCATGTTGACGACCTGCGCCATCGTCTCCCTGACCCAGGCGCTCGGCTTCCCCGCCCCGAGTTCGTCCAGGACCAAGACCTCGGCCGCGTAGATCGGTTCGAGCACCTCGAGTTCTGAGGACTCCGACACCGGATTATAGCTGTGCTGGATATCCTTCAGGAGGTCCTGAAAATCGATGAAGAGGCAACCAATGCCTTTGACGAGGACCAGTTGCTTGAGCAGTGAAACTGCCAGGTGCGTCTTCCCTACCCCGCAAGGGCCCATTAAAAGTAGCCCCATTTCAAGATTGGGGTACTCATCAACCAGATGCTTGGCCGCACTCAGGGCTTGGGCCTGCGAAAGATAATTCTTTGAGATGGGCGGGCCCTGCGGCTGATAGTTCTCGAAGGAGCAGTTCGCATATCGCTTGGGAATGCGCGCCGCGGCCAGCAGTTGGGCGGTGCGGTCACTCTTCCGGCAGCGGCAAGGGCGAACGCCTTTCCCCTCGACCAGCTCCCACCCGGTCCCCCCACAATAGGCGCAATCAGTGAGACGAAGGTGTTCAGGCATGGCCTCCGCCCTCCCAAACGTCGGCCGGAATGAGCCAAGCGCCATCAACTTCGGTCCTCGTGAGAGAGGCTTTACGCGTGAATTGGCTTAGGGAGTGAGTTGAAGTTACGTGCGCCATAGGTCAAGTCCTTTTGGAATCGGCTTGACAGCGAGGCGGGTTGGGATCGATACTCTTCCCGTGTTCGGCCGGTGAGCCGGACGGACCCCTACTGCCTCGCCATCAAGCGAGTTTTAGTTGACCTGACGCGAGAGTCCTCGGAAAACTTGACGCGTCAGGTCAATTAGCTTTTAGGGGCGCTTTCGGCCCCTGATGTTACCCTCTTTCTCTCCGCGATATTCCTCCTTGGACGGCTGCGGTTCAGTGCCCGGAACCGCTGAGCAATCGCGCTTCGATGACGCGCAGCATCCCCCTCCGGATGGTCTCCTCCAGCGTTTGTTTATCCCAATTCTTGGCCTGGGGGCAGCGGGTGATGGTTTGATCTTCGACCAGCTTGTGGAGGTCCTGTCTCTCCTTAGGCGGCATATCTTTGAGCACCCCTTCGGCGCGCTCCCGCAGGGCGGCCTCTTTTTCTAGCTCGTCGAAGTGCCCGCCGTGGGTCGGCGGCCTCTTCTTTCCGTTTGAAGTGTGGCCGCCACCTGCCCCTTCTGCCCCCTGTTGCTCTGGTTCTGAATCCTGCAGCGCGGCGATGGCTTGGGTGGCGTAGTTCAAGACGGCGCCGAACCAGCGGACGTTGGTGAAACGGGTGCGCCTCATCTCCGTGATCGCATATTCGACAATCCTCCGGGCCTTCTCCGCCCCGTAACGGGAGATCAGTTCGCGGGCCTGACCAATCTCTCTCTCGCTCGGCGTGGCGGCCTTCACGTTGCGGGCCAGGAGGTGAAAGTGGGCGACCAGGCAGATGGCGTCGTCCTCCGGCGCGGGCGCGAGGGTGAGCGTCTCCCGGTTGAAGCTCTTGAAGTCGGCCAGCGCTTTCGGGCCGGGGCGGTATGAGATCAAAAAGTCGGCCGTGCCGTCCGGGGCATGGATTCTTTCATAGTTGACGTCTGAGATGTAGCCGTGCTGAAGGTGAGGCTTGTGCAGTTTTTTCATTTGGTCCTGCACTTCCTTAAGCGTGTAATAGCGGCGCTGCGGCGCGTTGGCGCAGTACTCGGAATAGACCATCTGGGCCGCATGCTCTTTGTTTCTCAGAGCCCAGTGCATCTTGAACGAGAGCAGTTCGTAGAACCTGAGCGGGCCCGGCGACATCTGCTTCAGATAGTCGTAGTCGAGCGGTCGGTCGGTCGCGTTGTTGATCACGTTGAGGTAGATTTTATTGAAGAGGATGTAGGTCGCGTCGGCGACCGTGCCCTCTTCATCCAGCGGCGAGCCATGGAAGATGACTGAGTAACGGTTAAAGCCCGCCTGCGTCTTGACCGCTCGCTCTGCCTTATCACGGCCGACATAGCGCAGGTAGGCCTGAATGCTCGCTTGGGCGTTGGCCAGCAGCCCCTGCCTGATCCCCTCAAGGTTGGGGCCTGTGACGCGTATATTCATCTCCTCGGCTATCTCGCTGAGCGTGCCCAGGCGCAGGAGTTCCGGCACGGGCAGGTTTCTGCGCCGGTACTCGTCAATTCTTCTACTGACGATCAGGGTGTCGATCTTATAGGCGAGTTGGCGCGGGACGTTTGAGGTGAAATCCACTTTCCACCGCAATCGCAATTTCCCCTTCTCGTCGTATTCCTCGATACAGATCGTCGGCGTTCCTGATTTGCTCAGGACATGCACGGGACGTCTCGAGAAGACCGTTTCGCGTCTGATGATGTTTGTGGGCATCAAGCTATCAATCTGCGACGCGAATTCCTGAAACGGGAGCAGTGGCGCTTGGGTTCGCTTGGCTTTTCGTGGCACTCTTGATCTCCTCCTCAGGATGTGGGAACAACCCCACGCGTTTACATGTGTGTTTTATAAACCAAAGTATACTTCATGTAAAACATGTAAGGAAAGAGATAAATGATTTAATCTATTAGACTTTTGGTTTCTTTTTCGGCCCGAAACAACACCCTTATCGGCCCGAAACAACACTCCTTTTAGGCTCGTAACAACAGTCTTTTAGGCTCGTAACAACACTTTTCCACAACCCTTCACTGCGGTTCGAAAGTACTTGATCGATGTAAGTATATTTATCTGAAATACTTATTTTTTCGGCCCGTAACAACAGTTTTTCGGCCCGTAACAACACCTTTTCGGCCTCAAACAACAATTCTTTCAGGCTCGAAACAACAGTGGAGGGGAAAGAAGAGGTGAAAATTATTTTTTGGCCCAAACCAACATCCGCCTGCTTCGGGCATATCGGTCCGTAACAACACCCTCCTAGGAACGGTTTTTCGGCCCGAAATAACACCCCCCTTGCGGCCCGTAACAACACTCCTATCTCTGGAATATTCTTCCGGAGATGTTGCCGGTCTAATTGCCTGGGTTATTGCCGGAGATGTTGCCCTTCAAAGATGCTTGCGCCGGGTAAATCTCTGGAAAATCGGCGTTTAGGGGAAATAAGTGACAGTACCTGTATTGACCATTGCCAATCCGGTACCGGTTGGCGAAGGTTTATGCCGACATCAGGGGACTAGACATATAGACCCATGACGGGACCTCTATCAAGTGATCAACCGAGCCGGGCCGCTCACCGAGTTTGCGACTAACAGGATTTGATCAAACCTGCCCTGCCACTACGAGCGGATGGTTTGTTTTCCTGAAGGCATCGCATTCATCCGGATCCGACGCATTGGATCCCCTTGCCCAACCCCCCGATCAAATAGCGTCCGTTCTCTGAGTGGTGACGCCTGCTCATTCGCTGTCCATTCGTCTGACGCCCAATCGCCGCGCGATGCGCGACCCGTGCTTGTCACGGCGAACGGCGATGCGCTGGACGTAGATGCGAGTCGTCTGCAAGTTCTTGTGTCCGAGCGCCTCCTGTGTCTCGTGCAGACTCCCGCTCTCCTCGGCCACGATCCGTGCGAAGGTGTGGCGCAGTTGATGCAGATGAATCTTCCCGATCCCCGCCTGATCGGCGTATCGTTTGAGGTTCAGCGCGAAGGCATGCGAGGTCAATGGGGCGCCTGGCGGACCACATCGGTCGTGACGGGTCCAGAGCGGGCCGCCATGCTTCAGCGCTGCCTCCCGGCCGGCGGATTTCAGGTAGTCGAGCAAGGCCTCGCGCACCAGAGGCTCACGCACTTCCCTCGCCTGGTAATCTCCCCCCTTCACTTTGGCCCGCACCAGCAACCGGTCAGGCTTGAGCTCGAGGTCCGAGCCCCTGAGCACGATCACCTCCTGGCGCCGCATCCCAGTGATCGCGAAGAAGAGCAGGAGCGCGTAGTCGCGCTTGCCGATCACATCCCCCGCATCCGCCCGCTGTTTGATCACCCCGACGAGCGCGGCGAGCTGCTCGTCGTCGAGCGAGCGCGCCGATGCGGTCTGGTAAGCCTTCGGCGACTTCGGGCGGGCGAGCCGCACCGGATTCTCCCCGATCTCCTCGCGCAGCCCCGGCGCTTGCATCGCCCAGGAGAAGAAGGAGGAGAGGCGCGAGACGTGCCAGTAGATGGTCGCCGGTTGAAGCCCGCGCTCCGCCAAGCTGGCTTGCCAGGCCCGGACGTCGACCGGCGTCACTTCGGCCGGGTGTTTGCCGGCGTGAGTGAAGAAGCCCTCGATCGCCCGGCGCTTGTCGCGGAGTAGATCTTCACGGCGCGAGCTGGCGGCGTCGGTCGTCGCATTCGCCCAGAGGGAGATGGCGTTGCGGAGGGCCGGGATGAAATTATCCCGGAGGGCAAGGGATGTGTCCTCGGTCATGCCTGGTTCAACTTCTATGACCACGCGCCTTCTGCTAGACCCAGTCTTAGGTTAGGCACTCGGATCGTCATAAAGTGAGAGGTAAATTTCGCGGTCGTAATCGATCACCGCGAGTCTGATCATCTGCAACCACCCGGCCCGCCCGAGCAGATTCCGTGGCAGTTTTCTCTGCTGAGCAAAGAAGACGACCGTAGAGAAAAGGAAACCGAATGTTTCGAGGGTGACTTCATGACCGAAGGTGGTCATCTGGCCGACCAGCGTCCCCATCTCCTTCGGCAAGCCGCTTTCAATGTCGAGGCCGAGTCGTTCGCCGATCTCCCGCGCAAAGATGCAGAACTGCGACCCGGTGTCAATTTTCGCGTCCGCGTGCACACTGCGCGCGCCTGAGGTCAGGATGGTCGGAACGGTGATGCCGCTCTCAGTCGCATCGTAGACGAACCGCTCGGCGAACGTGAGTTGATAGCTCATCGGCAGGTCAGACTCCGGCGAAAGGCAGGGCCTCACTGCCTTCCACCAAAATGACGAGCGCGTCAGGAACCCCGGCCCGGTCCATGGCCTGGGAGACCTCCTCGAATTCGGTCCCGTGTCCGATCAGTCGATCCCCGTCCAGGGCGACCCACTGACCGGCATATTCATCGCGGTGCCGGGAGAGCCATTCGTACTCTGCCGACCTGTCTCGCGGGTGCGTTCTCCCGATGAACCGCGGCGTGATCGGGAGGTCATCGGTTTGAGCCTGAGCAACACCCTCGGCCTCCGTAGCTAACAGCCGGCGGGCCAATTCCTTCTGCTGGTCTAAGGGCAACTGCCGCGCGGCTTCGAGCACGGTTTTGAGATTGACGTCCATATAAACTCCCTTTGAGGGAAAACGATCATCACCCGGCGAGAGCGCGCACCGTCCGGTCAGCCAGCCGAGGTCAGTACCTCACGCTTGAGCTCCGGCGCTTGCTCCGCCAGTTCCCGTAGGACGGCCTTCCGCTCAGCGTCATTTCTACTTTTGTAAGCCAGCACATCGGCGAGCCTGAGGCGCCTCCAGGTGCCGACCGTGCGGTAAGGGATCTCTCCTCTCTCCAACAACCCGATGAGAAAGGGTCGTGAGACATTCAACAGATCAGCCGCTTGTTGTGTCGATAACTCTTTCTCCGTGGGCAGCACCGTAACGGCCTTCCCTTTGGCGATCAAGGCGAAAACTTCCCTCAGCGCTGGGACCTCACTCTCAGACACTGCGATCGTCTTTTCGCAGCCGTCCTGGAGGAGCGTGATCTTGAGCTGATGTTCGCCTTTCCCGCCTGCGCCGAGAATTTCCTTCATCTTTTTCGCCAGCCCGACGTCCTTTTCAGTCGGGATCACTGGCTCCTCCGCCCGCAGCAGTATGGACATACTTCCTGCTCTTTCCTTCTGCTATTGAGACTGATTCCAGGCTTTTGTTTGAGCCTTGCCACCAAAGAGAGGCTGATCATAGCACGAGAAACGCAAAGATCGAAATAATCGCAACCAAGATTTGGCTTACACATCTGGCGACGTTGTGTAAGCCAACACCCAAAAGCTTGCAATTTTACCCCTTCTAAGGATAATACGTGAAACAATCGCGCGAAGGAGGGTTTTGTCACCCCGATGAAGGCTACCCGACGCCGCCAGCGCCGACCCGATTCGCTCGCCTCCCGCCACGCCGTGGAGGCGATTGTCACCGAACTGCGCTCGCGCCTGCCCGAGATCATCCCCACCTCTGAGAGAAAGTTATGGAGCCTGCTCCAGGCCGCCAACCACGTCGAGAAGTACCCGGCCTCCGACACCAAGAGCGGCCGGCGTGTCAGTTCGACCATAAGTTGATCCTGGCTCGACGTAGCATCAGTCACTTGCAGCCGGTTTTCGCTCATAACTTGGTCTCCTCTTCGACCATAACGTGATCAGAGGGTCAGCTTTTCGACCATATCTTGCTCTTTCCCTCACCTCGCTGCCTCCTCAACATACTTGGAGGTTGTCACAAATCCTGTGAGAGGTTACGTACCTTTGTGCAAATTTAACCAATGATGGTTTTGCCGTATAACGTACCAGAAAATAGGTTACAAACTGATATTGCTCCCGTCCCCTGCTTTTTTGCGGTCTCCAATTGCTATCGCGACTCCAGAACCAACGTCGGGCGACCTATTCGTGAGATCTACATCTCAAGGGTGTAGCTAAGTATCAGATAGACCTGCGTAAGCGGCGAGCGGGTCAGAACCGGGGTTGGCCCAGAGGAAAGTGTGAATTGCGCCTTTTCCGATAGATCGTCCGTCAGGGCGGCCGGGTCGCCTACCGCCTGGTGCTTCGACAGATCATTCGGATCATAGAGTTGGAGTCCGGTGATCGTGATTTTCTTCTTCCCCTGCGTGAAATAGGGGAAGTAGTCTTTGCGAATTGTGGCAGTGAACTTGTCTGGTTCCTTGCCGTTGACGAACGCGGACCATTCGGTCGGGAAGTCATGACGGAGGTTGAAGAGCAACGCGAGGCCGGATTGGCTGGCTTCCTGGAATAGGTCTTTCAATGCGGCTGCTACCGTTTTGACGAGCACGCCCTGCCGCGCGGTGTAGCGGATGTGCAGGATTACGTCGGAAATCGTTGAGTAATCGAAAGTGGGGTATAGCTTCGGGTCAGGCAGATCCAACTTCCATGTGCTCTCCGCGCCCGCGCCCTCGAAGGGGAGGAACCGCTCGTCGCGCAGATTGGTCTCAAACAAGCCGCTGTCGTTGCTCGACCCGCTCGTGACGATGGATTGCACCGCGCCGGTGTAGTCCACAAAGCGATCATCCTCAGAGCCCTGCCGGGCATATTGGCCGTCCTTCGGGATAGCGGTTTTGCGCAGGCTGCTTCGTAATAGCGAGAGGGTGCAGTTGACGGTTGTGTAAGGGCCGACCACCGCGGGAATCGAAAGGGCTACACTCTTGATTCGGCGCATGTAGTGACCCGGGCAATCGAGGTCGTAAAGCCATTCGGGAATCGTCACCTGGCACGAGCCCGTCGTCTTCAGGGTAAGCAAAGCGAGCGGGTTCAGCTGCCGGAGGGACACATGGCGAGTGAGTTCCAATTCGCGCTTGTTGTTGTCATGGTATGCCATCACCATCCGTTTGACATCAAGATCGAGCGCTTCACCTGAGAGAAGTCCCTTGCGACCGCCGTCCCAGTAATTGAATTTCACAAAGTCCTGACCGTCGAGTTCAGGGCGCATCAACTCCTGCTTCATCGTCCGCTCTGCCTTGCGTGCAGTGTCGAATGCGAATCGGTAATACTCATAGTAGAGGCGCGAGATCTCGCCCTGCATCCACAGGTAGAGTTCCTCGTTAGTATATTTATCTTGGAGGAACTGATTCACCTCATTCGCGTTGGCGATTTGCTTCTGAATACTTAGGTATTCGTGATGGGCGATCTGTTCGGCGATTAGCGATGTGAGTATCTGTCGCCCGATCTGCATAAGTTCGTGCGCGGCAAGGTTATACTGCAGCATCCAGTCGTCGGCGCGGCGCTGATACGATGCAGTTCTGAACGCCATGCCAGCTTGCTCGCGCTCCCACCCGGAGATTATTCCAGAGATCTCCGCCACAGTCTTTGTCGCAGCGTACAGTGCAGTTCCAATCTTAATATCTGCTGTTGCGCCTAATCCCCAAAAATGAAGGTTTGCCTTCATGTCGGGGACAGGTAAGAAAGCCGCTGCGATCGCATTGGCAACAGAGCCCACCAAAGCCGTATCTCGTGCTCGTGGCAGATGACTATTGAGTTCCGCGTCCTCATTGCTGTTCAAGTAGAGCCGCCCTGGTCCCGAGGCACCGAAAAGGCCAGCGATGCCCGCGGGTGACGATGTTTCCTCGGCGAGTTTCAACGGCGGATAGGGCTGAGCCGCGATCGCTTTATCGTATTGTCCAACGAGAGCGCTATAGGCCGCGGCGAAGTTCTCCTCGGTAAGTTCCAGCGTGCTGAAGTCGAGCGGCAGCGCGTCTGGCGCATTCGGCTCCGCTGGAAGGCCCAGCAGACGCTGGTAATAATGGAGACGCTCCAGCGCTGTCGCCCGGCTGCTCAGCAGTGATTTGGTCGATTCCTGCGCTGATGCCCACTGCAGGAATCGCACTTCCTGGGTCATCTGTTGAATCTGAACTTCGTGCCGCTGGCGGATAAGCGCGAGATGCTCGCCGTCACCCTTTTCCAGTGCCGAGAGCAGCGCACCGCCGAGGGCACGCACTTCGCCGCAGAGCTCCAGCGCTTTCTGAATCATGATCAGGCAGCGCACCGGACCAACGGGCTGATTGAGGCCGCTGACGATACTGCTCACATCGATCCCTGCCGCTGCTGCTTTGACCAGCATTCCCGGGTCGATCGGAGGGTCATAAAGGGCGAGCTGGCGAACAATACCCGCGATATTCATACAATGACGTATCTTGAACAGGCGGTCTTCTACCGTATCCCAATAGCTGAGCATCTTATCGTTGCGCGGAAGGCAGAAATAGAGTGCTCTTCCGATACCGAAGACTGTCCGGGTGCTCCCGTTGTCGTTGGTAACAGGGCCAGCGGGGGCAAGGTTGAATGGGAAAAACCCTTCCAGTTCTACCATGGCATCGCCGATCGGACCCAAGCCTTGAGCTTTGAGTTGAGCGAACGTCTTGGCCCGCACCACGCCGCGCGGCGGGACACGCTGGGGCCGAGCGCCCAGCAGATTGGCGGCCAGCACATATAGTTGCGTCGCTTCGTTGATTGTCTCCAGGGTATCTTGCTGGAACAGGCTGTCGCCCCAGGCGATCAGGTTGTCCAGATACTTCATGACCACGCAATACTGGTAGGCAATGGGCCGCGACCGCGCTACGACATGCGGGTGGAACGGATTGTCGAGAAGCGCATAGTACTTCTCCAAGACTTTGTCCTGTTGCTTTTTATCCTCCGCCGACAACCCGGCTGTCGGTTTGCTCAGGATCTGGATGATCTCATCGATCGTCTGACCGACATCCTTTTGGCGGAAGGCCAGAAACTTCCAGAACCGCTGTGGCGCGGGGATTCTGGTGTCGCTACAAGTCGGGTCGAAGATGTAGTGGAACCATCGCTGCGCCTCAGCGAAGCGCTGCGTCTTGCTCAGATGCGTGGCGACCGTGAGCGGGATATGGAAGAAGAGTTCCCAGTTGTAATTTGCGTACGGGCCGCCGGTTGAAACATCTATCTGCTTTTGGTGGCCCGTGACCTGCACAAGCTCGCTCTTGGTAGGATTTGGATTATAGAGAGCATCAAAAAAGCTCCGCTCGAGGTCCTTTTGCCAGGTCGCGTCTAACATTCCTGTCAGCGAATCCGTATTGAGCTTTGAGATCAGCTCGCCAATAAACGGATGGAAGAAGTTCTCAAAGTCGTACATGAACTTCGTGTCTAGGTAAATGATCTTCTTGTCCAACCCGGGTACGCCCCCCGCTGCAATTGCTGCCACGATATTGTCATGGTAGCTGGCATATTGTAGGTTTGGCATTTTTTGATCCTCTCCTTTAGTTATCTCTTGATGCCGCCTTGAATATTGGCAATCGCCCCCGATGGTCCGATCTGCTTGTCGCCATACGCAACACTGCCTGTGGCGCCCAGGCCCTGGCGGATATAAACATCCTCGGTGACAAATCCTTTCATCGCGGCGGGGTCGATAACTCCCAGGCTGGGCCCTAACTGAAGTCGCGGGCGAACCTGGACGATCAGCGGCGGTATCGTGGCCACCGCCTCCTGCCCAAAGTTTGGGTGCGCGACGCCGTACGAAGAATGATCCTTAATGTACCCATACGCTTCCGTCGTCGTGACATAGAAGGCGTGCCGGCTGTCCTCGTAGAAGAAGGGGGCATCCCAAACATCGAAATCGTCGTTCTGTCGAATCAGGTTAAAGAGGGATTTGCTCGTTAGAATGCGCCGTTTAAAGTCATACTTGGTGTAATCCACATAGTCAAAGGCGAAATCGTGCCAAGGATAACCCCAATAAGTAATTACAGGCACAGCCTTACGCCTATCGGCCAATGTCACAGCGGATTGGGCCGGTCCCGGGGATGTCTCAGGAAGGCCATGCGTGTTGTACAATAAGAACGACGGATAGGTCTTGCTGTTAAAGACACCGCCGCCAAAGATGTTGATACTGAGCGCTTCAGCTTCCTCCGAAGACTGAAGATGCAGATGTGAGCGATCGAAATCGGTGGGAGCGAACTGACCCAGTTCGGCTGGGCTGTTCACCGCCGATGTTTTGGTCGCCTGCCATTTACCATTGTAGTATTCACTCCAACAAAGAACCGCTTGGACCGTCATTTGAGTGTTGGCGCTTGCATCAGCCTTAGAACTGGCCTTAATCTCGCTAAGGTTGCAGTCTGCGAGATTAATCGGTTTGCCACCGTGCTTAACCCCGGACGAATCTTGGGAGTTCGGGTCAGTCTGCGCTTGCTTGAGAATTCTCAGCCAGAACAACAACAGCCGGGATCCATGTTCCCCGCGCCATACCACAGGGATCACCGGATTATCCTCGATGTCTAGCTTAATTTGCTCCCACGGTGTCCACGAGCCACCCTTCTTGCGACGGTAGTAATATTTGCGATTGGCTCCGGCCGTCCGCGCGACCACGTGATCGACGTCGGGCGTTCGCAGCCCTCCCTTCTCGTGGTAGAGGCCGCACGGCTCCAGCTTCGCGACTTCCGCCAGTTTAGACAAGTAGTTCAAGAGCGCCGTGGCCGCGGAGTCCTCGGTGATGTCGCTTTGCAGCAGCTCGCTCTCGATCTCCTTGAAGAAGGGCGACTTGTCGTCGCGCAGTTCCGGTTCGAGCCAATTCTCCGGGAACAGGAAGACCTTGCGATTCGCCTCCCATACCCGGTAACGCTTCATCCATGACCACTGTTGGGCATTGATCGTCGCAGGCGAGACGCGTGGCTCGAGGTTCATTAGACAGCGCTCGATGAACAATTGAACGGACGAGAGCGCGTGACGTATGCGGGAAGTCTGCATGCACGGCTCCATCTGAACGTCCGTGAGGAAATACTCGAACAGCTTGTCGGCGGTGTCTATATGTTTGGTAACGGGATTCGAGCGCATCTGGTGGAGGATGTAGGTCACTAAAGCGTCGCGCTGGAGGTCGCGCAATTCGTCATTGATTGATTGGACGACATCTCGCCAACTTGCGGCATCGTAACGGGCGCGCAGTGCAGCCTGGAAATCGCGCACCGTGCTGCCGACGGGATCGTTAGTCGTCGCGCGAATCGCCGCAGCGGCGGAGACACCCATCGTTTGAATCAACGCGAACGCATCATGGATGCGGCAAAGAAGGTCGAACCGGCGGAGCCCCGCTACATTACCGCCGAAATGTGCCACCAAATCACCAAGGGATTTCTTATCCCAGCGCGTCAGGGTATAGAGCAGGCTTTTTGAGTTGGCAGTCGCCGCGGCCGGATCCTGCAGAAGAGTCAGGAGCGACTCATCGCGGGGAGAAAGCTGACCCTTGATGCGAGCGAAATCCATCAGTGCCTGGAACGCCTTCAACAACGCTGCCGCGGTGGGAGCGTCTGGATCACCTGAAACCGCAAGCCTATTGAGCCAGCCATCGCCCGCGATTTGGTAATCAGGGTCGGTGGCGAAGTGGCTGATCTCGTTGATGGTCAGCCCAAGCCCCACCGCCAGCGACGTCACTTTCCGGAACCGGGTGTAGGCATCGGAAAATGGCGCGAAGATCGACGGTGGATAGAGATAGCGGGCAGGCATCACCTCTCTCGCCCGTTTCGGCGTTTCCCATTTGATCTTCAGGGTAGTTCTAACCTTCTCGACCTGCAGCACTATTTCGTAGAGCGTCCCTGCTTTCAGCGGCATGGGGTTGGTGTTGCGATAGACGTTGCCGATCTGCGTCATCGGACAATCCTGGCCGCCGATCTTCAACCTCACTGTTGCTCCGCTATCAGCTTCGATCACGAAGTTGTAGAATCCGGCTTCCGGAGTTTCAATTTGCCCACTCCAGATGCCGGAAATGGCCGAACCAGGCGCCGGGTTCGCGGGCAGTGGATTGTTGCTGGCGGAGTAATCAAGATTTGGCACTGCAAGAACACTTTGGCCAACCGCACCCGTGGCCGTATCGCCGAAGAAGAATTGAGCTGCGAGGCCCGGTGTTTCCAACGCGATGAGATCATCAAGCGCAGGTTGTTTGCTCTGGCCAGTGGCATGAAGCGGAAGCGAGGCGGGAAGAGGCGGCACCGCGGCAGGATCCATGAGCGCTACAGTGGAAGCCAGGTCCAGATTCGCGGCTGCGCTAAGTCGCTGAAGAGCCTGCTGGCGCTTGCGACGCCGCGAAAGCTCTGGTCGAAATTCCGCCAAGAGAACCTCGCGTTTCTTATCCACAGGGAGGGTGGATGCGATATAGTCGCCGTAGAGCTGCTTCAGCTCAGGATGGCGCCCGAAGAATGAGCCTTTGATATCCTCACTCCGTGCGAAGAGTGACTCAACCGCATCTTTGAATGCATTACTCGCGGCAGCCGTTTTCAGCGCGTCCCGTTTCGCTACAGTCAGGACGCCGGTAAAGGAGAGCAAATGGCGGAAACTGTCGTAGGATATCTTCAATTTGGTAGATGTGATCGCAGCTTCCAAAGCCGGTTGATCATGGATGTAAGTCACATCCAGTGCCAGGGTATCATCCAGGAGAGCGAAGAAGGCGTCGGCGATTTCCTGACCGTAGACTAAGGTCATTCGGTTGCGGACGATGTCGCCGCCTGGATCGTCGGTTGCCGCGAACTGGTCTTCGATGGTGGCGAAATCGGCGCGCAAGGTCCGAGCGAACTCGGTCAACTGCGCTGGATCGGGCGCTGACTTTCCGCTGAGATCCTGATTCCAGATGAGATAAAGAGCTGCCGCGGACTTGAGGGAGCGATCCTTCATGGCCTGCGCCAGGGCGATGATTTTCAGGATCGCCGGAGCCGTTGGGTCCGGCGAAGCGAAAGGATCGAGTCCGGTAAGTTGACTCAAGAGCAGAAGTTCATGGACACTGATTTTGAGCGCGCGAGCCAGCCAGGCCCGGCGATAGATGGCGCTGACGTTGCCGAGTGTTAGCGGCGTCAAGGCGCCTGAATTAGCCAAGAAAAGGGCACCGACCGTTGCCTTGAACGCATCGCTGACACCCACGACAGCCTTCAACGCATCGCGCGTGGCACCGGTGAGTGCGCCCGCGTATGACAGCCGCTTGCCAACATTGTCATAAGTTAGTTCCGGAGCCACATCGAGGATAGCCTGGTCCAGAGTGGCCTGTGATTGGTCGTAGGGAACCCCCACATCCATCGAGAAGTTTAATGTGGTAACAATCTGGGAAAACTCGGGGCCAGTCAGATTGAAGGCTCCACGCAAAGCCTCAGCGTGCGTTACGAGGAATTGACCAGCATAGAGGTCGTCCACAGCCGCCTGAAAGACTGTGTTCGCTCCGGCGGCTGCTTTGAGGGCATCGCGCGTCGCGGAACTTAGAAGTCCGCCAAACGACAACCGCTTGTGAGAGTCATCATAGCCAATGTGGCCCGGCGCAGCATCGAGAATGGCTTGCTCCAAGAGTGCCTTCGGGTGACTGTAGGGAACTCCTACTCTTTGCAAGAAGCTGCCGTAGCCGTCGTCGGCGAACACTGGGTCCTGCTCCAGGACCGCCGGGTTGAGGAACATCCGCCGATAGAGTGCAGTGGCGCCATGTGTGCCAATGTCCGACCATAAGGCTAGGAGCGGCAGAAGGTCGCGTTTCACGGTCAGGTTGAGAGCGCTCATCACGCGGATGATGATGCCGATGCGGGGCAGAAGGAGAAGGAACCCGGTATCCAGTTTGGCAACCGAATCTATGTCACCCGCGCTAAGCGGCGACAAATCCGCCCGATAGAGCGCGCAGATCGCTGCGTCGGTCTGCTCTATCGTCCAGCCGGTCTTTTTCCAGAGGCGAATGAATCGCAGAAGCCGTACAAACTCGACCGTGCCGAGCCGATTGGAGGTGTCTCCGGCATCGATTGTCGGCTTCGCGTAGCGGAATTCGAAATTGTCGAAACTGCACGGCTTCGGATTGCTCGTCGGTTCGGTCAGGACAATCAGACTCGTCATGCGGGCGAAGTTAACATCGTTCCTCACCCACGCTTTAATGTCGCCGCCATATTCAGCCGGATCTGGCGACCCTGCGTTGGTTAGCAGGGCGTCGAACGCGGCATCGGTTAGCGTCCCACTCTTGAGCGCGCTGAGAGTGGCGAAGGAGACGCCCAATCGTTCCAGTTTCGGAACCATGTCGCTGCTCGGATTGACGAACCGGGTCTTGAGGATAGCGACGATGTCGTCATAGGTGATCCCGACGCGGCGGGTGAACTGCTTCGCATTCGAGAGCCCTGAGAAGTTCGGGATTCCAGCGATAACGTCGGCGTCCGTCGTCCCGTTAGGAAAGCCATACATCCGCCAGAGCAGGACTGCGTTGGAGTCGGTTAGAATTTCATGCTCCGCGCGTGAGATGCCAATCTCTTCCATTAGAATGTCGCGCCAACTGTAGCGATTTCCATCACGTTCCAGGCCGTCATTCTTGCGGAGCCTCTCCATCGCCAGCGGCAATGGAACCTCAAACTTGTTGAAATAGCGACGCAGGTTTTCTAACGGCTGGTGGAATGGAAGCGGGACAGGAAAACGTTCGGTTTGAAGGGTCGTATAGGCCGAATCCAAGACGAACTGAGGGCTTGCAAGCAAGTCCTCCGACGCCGCACTGTCGGTGTCATGGCCGGCATAGCCATTCAGCGAGAGTTTCTGAACGTTGTTGGCAATGAAATATTCCAGCGTCTCGTTGACTATATCGATATACGGCAGGGCCGTATTGGTGTTCTCGCAGGTCAGCGGCAGGTGCTGGATATCCGGACGTCGCTCGAGGAGGACATCCTGCGGGTTCACCTTGCCGGCAGCTTTATCGGCCTGTGTAGGCTCCTGATCAATGAAGAGCAGCAGGTCCACCAGGTAGGCTGCGGGCGACAGGATCGAGCGGCAATGGTCGCAAGCGCAGAAGTCCATCGAACCGAACAGACCTTCGAGCGTGGGGTAGGCGATCACGTCTGCCGCGTTTTCGGAGGGTGGGCCTTTCGGGACCGCTTGGAGTATCTGCCCGGCGATCTCGGAGCCCTGTTGCGCCGCCATCAGTGACCGCGCGCCTAGTTCGATGCCATTCTTCGCGGTCAGGTAACTGACGGCTATATTAAGGACCGCGTTGTGCACTTGAACCGATTTGTCGTAGGTCTGCGCCGTGCTTTCCGCTCCTCCTAACTCCTGCGCGAAAGTTTGGACGAACGTCTCCTTCTCATAGCGCACTACATGATAGGCGGCGTCCACGCCAGCTTTCATCAATCCATTCATCGCCTGGTCGCTCGGCGTGATCTGATAGACGCGATGTATGCGTTTGATCTGCGTTACCGTGTCGGCGCGAACAGTGAGGTTCTTGCGAGCGATGTATTGCTCCACCGGCTGCATACCGATCTCGAACTCCTGGTTTGCGGTCAAAAACGCATGGACCTGGTCGGAGACGCCCGGCGCCGTCCCGGTCAATGGCAGATCGCCGCTCTTAACCATCTGGGCCACCGAGGCCGTCGGATAGCTGAGGCGCACTTTCGCGGCCAGATACTCCGCATAGTTCTTTTTCTGCAACTCGGGTGTATCGCCCGGAATTTCCTTTGGCACGGGAACAGTGGCCAGGAGTTGGGTCCACATATCGGGACGGTGGTAACCGGCTTGAGCCAGTTGCAGCGGGTCAGTAATACCGCTTTCGCCGATGGCCTTATGCACAGCTTGGATGAGCGGAGCATTGTTGATAGTCAGAAATCCGAGCTTGCCATCGACTTGAAGACGATTTGCCGTAGCGGCTCCAAAGGCGACAGCCACGCTTTGCCAGAACTTCGGCATGTCAGTTGGGTTCGCAGCGTAGAGAGCCGCGAATTGCCGTTGCTTAAGCTCGTCGATCCCCGAGACCGTGAGCATCTCTTTTACCGAAGAGGTTCCGACGATTGGCGGCGCCGTCAACAACTTCTGTGCAGCGAGTTTCTGAAACGTCTTCAGAGCGCCATCGACCTGCGGCGCCATCGCCGCTGGGATCACACCTTGGTCCATCGCCTGCTTCCATATACGCTCCACCGTCGTCGCATCAGCGTTGTAAAGGGTATCCGCATTTGCAGGCAGCCCGGCTCGGAAGATGGCGTAGTAAAAGGACGGATGGATTCCCGCCTCGCCGCCCGTGTACGGATTGGCAGTATGGTGCTGCTGGCTAAACTGGTCGGCAAGGGCGGCGAGAGCAACTGCGCGGGCGTCCCACCCGGTCTTGTTTGCCAGGTATGTGATCCCCTGGCAGTCATCTGTCTCCTGCAAATCAGCGAGGTTGCCCTGGCTATGAACTGAGAGCGCTTTGGTCAGAGTCTCGTGCTCCGACGGCAGGGCAGATGACGTCTCCTGGGTCAAGAGGACATTCAGAGTCTCCTGATTTGATGCGTTGTACCGAACCTCGGACGCGGCGAGAAACTTCTGCCCGGCAAAGACGCGAGCCTGCAAGTCGGGTCGCTGCTTCCCCAGCTTTTGCAGGCTGGCGGCCTTAAAAGCGGCCTGGTAGGCGCCGTCATCATTGGTGATTGTCTCGGTGAGATCCTGATCGTTGCAAACATTTTTATCCACTATCTGAACGCGCAGCCCGCCGACCCCGGCACGATTGATGCTTGCGACTTTGCCATCGACAGTAAAGACCTCCGGACCGGGAACAGCGCCGGCGCCCTTAGTCGCAGACGGAGAAGCATTGGGATGGCCAACCGGCGTGTCGTATTCACCCAGGATAGAAGGAACCCCGGGTATCACGCTTACCGGAATCGCCGTAGCCGGTTGCTCAACTAGGAGACCTATTGGCGATGGGAGATCCCGCGCAGTCAAGATCGGGAGGGGCCCCCAAGGCGCTCCGAGCGAAGTCCCTTCGAGCGGATTTGCGGCAGGTGAAGCGACGGTTAGAAGGTTCGCTGGCGTCGCCTCAGACGGCAATCCAGCGTCGGTGTCCTTGCTGCGTTGATCGCCCGACCGAGGCTGGCCGGACGATGCGTTGTCGTGGGGTAGGCTCACGTCAACCATGAGCTCCTTCAAGCCCGGAACCCGATCCGGGGACCTTGAGTCCGCACCTCTTGGCACGGTGACCCCATCGCGGCGAACGAACACGAAATACGTGAGCCCCGCTCGAGCTGTCGACACGTCGATAACTAGCGAATACTGCTCTTCGCCGCTGCTGGCGAACTCGCGAGTCGCCTGTCTGCTAGACCACTGCCCTTCGTCGACTCGGTACGTAAACCAAACCCGATTGTTGACATGCGAGGGGAGTACGCGGGCGCGGAGCATGATCGTGCCGTTCGTGCGGATTGCCTGTTCATCCGCGGTCGGGTACTTCAACCACATTCCGGATTGCTCAATTACTGGCATAACACACCTCTCGTCGACTTGTGGCCAAACCAAAGGCCGCACGGCCGATCGCTTGTAGACCAACGCCCGCGCGCTTTGTCAGAGCGTTGGTCCCGCTCCAGTTATATCCGAGGCCCGACGAGGGAACGTCTGTTTAAGACACGCAGTTGGTAACCCGCATTGGCCTCCGCCGAAGTATCTTAACCGGCTGCCCCTACCCCTCCATTTGACTTCGTCGCAGGTTGGACCGTGGCATCCACTCCGGCCGAACGCATGGCGCGCTCAAGCTCATCATCGAGGAACCCTGTAAAGAGCCGGAGGACGCCTGTGGATTCAAGTAGAAGCTCTCCCAACTCAGCGTATGATTCGACACGAAGGTTGTAGGCAATTTTTCGTTTCTTATCCATCAGACTCGACGTACTCGAAGTAGGCACGAGCTCCAAGATGGCGGCGAGTGCGAAGCCGATGATAGCCTCGCCTACTTCCCCCTGTAGGAACTTCGCGATCTCGGGTTGCCCGGAAGCGAGATGCTGAACCGCCCTCTTCTGCACTGCGTCAACGAGAAGCCTTGCCGCCAACCGATAGGCTGCGTCGTTAACCTCGATGGTTGGATTACCTGTGAACTTCTTTAGGGTTTCTTCGTTCGGCATCATGGTCGGCGTCGTCATATTGTCCATCATAGTGTTCTCCATTCTAAATATCGTAGTGTAAGCTTCGATTGGGAATCGGTGTGATGCTCCTTGCTATCGTGACCCCGAAGCCTCAGCGATCTACTCAACGTATTGAACGTGTTGAGTGGACTTGCATCGGGAGGGCACATAGTGACCAAAGAGCGTTGGCGGTGGTCGGGCGAGGCGGCTGGCCTTCGCTCTCTGGTGCATGCGCTCCGAGGCAACGTCCTGTGCTCCATCCATTGGAACGGTCTTAATCACGGTCTGTGCGACGCGTTGTTTCCATTCCTCTTTTACTGCTTTGTCAATCTCACCCCAGACTTCTGGAGTCCAGATTTTGTCTCTGCCTAGGTTATCGTTCATTGTTGCTCCTTTCATGATTCAATCACTTGTCTCGTTGACTACTTTAGCGATGATGGCTCGCCTGCCCGCGACGAACCTTCATCCGCTCGTAATACTGCTTCAAGTAACGTCTGTACTTCTTCGCCACCAACGTGCATTGCACCAGCGTTGTCCGCCCCAACTTCGACCCAGTTCTAGGGACAGAGGATCGAGGATAACCAGCTTGTCGAAACTTTCGACGGACAAGACCGGGCGATTCCTGAAGCAGGCGTGGTTACTCATCGAACACGATGAACTCCGTTGGCACTTGGTCTGCCAGCCATACCTTCTCGTTGCCTTCGTAAAAGGAAATGCCGTTGACGTGGGCCTTGCCTGCCATCACTCGCAGGAGCGTATATTGCCTCGCCTTACGTCTGCCTACCTGCTTGGCGGTCTCTTCATCCGTCGAGAGATGAACATACTGACGATGCATGGGTAACAGGCCCGACGATTTGATTTGAGGAACTATGTCGGGATTGGTTCCGTGAAACAACAGATCGGGCGGAGTCGTCGGCGTTCTTTTGAGCTTGCCAGCTATCGAGTGGCCGTAGAGAGCACGAATCTTGCCGTCCCGCATTTCATGACGGCGCTTGTCTAGAGTTTCGATCATCCGGGCAAGGTCGTTCTCGGAAAGACCAGCCCATTCCGCCCGTTCCTTTCTCAGAGCCGTCAGGATGCTCTCGACCGGAGTCCAACCTTCATCGTCGAGTTCCAGTTCGTAGAGCCAAGGCTCGTGGCGAAGAACGTGGGAGACGGCGCGACTCAAATGACTCAGTTCTTTGCCCATGAACCCTCCTCTTCCGGAAGCGCTTCGTAAGATTCGGCAATCACCTCGAAGCAACCAGCGCTATCGAGGTAAATCATGTAATGGTGCATTTCCTGTTCATCTCTCCATCTGTCCGCCATGTCGTTCCGCAGTTCTGCTATCCATGACGATTCTGTAACTTCGACGAGCGTGTCGTACGCCACTTCAATATGCCAAGCTGTGCAACACCTTTCCGTTCGAGTTCGAGTGGCCAATGTCTTGTTAAACCGAATGCCGGATCTATGTGCGACGCCGTCATGGTAGTAGTCAAAACGAAGAATCGGAGCACGCCCCCGGACGTCAAGCGTCGCATCCGTCACCGACTCAGTGGATGCTACGGGAATCTCAAAGACGGGGCTTTTCGTGGACATGATTATTTCCCTCCACTCGGTCTCACTGTAGCAGTACCCTGACTCGTAAGGTTGTTACGCTGAAGCTGGCCAGTCAGTCTCGCTTGAGAGGCAGCATCATTGGTAACATCTACTGGGGTCCACCGCAATCTTGGAATCCCAGCCCGTTGAAGGGCCTGTGCCGATCGCGTATTCAAGATCAGGCGATTCCCGTCACGAACTGCATATTCGATGGGAACATCACTCGGCTTCAAAGAGCCGGAGCGCAGAAGAGCAGCTACTTCATCAATCGTTTTCCCCGCGAACTTACCGCCCTCGCTGAATGTCTCGCTGAAAGTTTTCTGTGCAAAGTTAGCATTCTCAAGCACCTTACCTGGGGCCGCTGCCGCTTCAGCTGCAATCTTCTGTGCCAATTCTTCAGCTGCAATCGCCTTCTGTGCAAAGGCTTCGGCTTGAACCGCATCTTGCGCAACAAGCTTCTCAGCTTGACCGAGTGCACCGACGCCGCCAGCTATAGCTCCAACTGTCAGTAGGGTAAGATTTTCTACTGACGTCCCAGGCGCCACATTACGCGAGTAGTTGGCTACAGCGAGGGGACCGCCTGCAGTGAGCTGGCGAAGTGCCGCAAGCCCAACCGGCGCACCTTGGGGCGGAGGCTGATAGGTTCGGACATATTGCGACCAATCCAATCTTGGAGAAATCCCCGAAAGACCACCCGTGCTTGGGGACCACGCAACCCCTCCCAAGAAGAACGGAAGCAGCGGAACCTTGTCGCGTAGCTGCTCAGGTGACGGCCGGGCAACAGGTGACGATCCAGATGCCTCGTCAGCGGTGGGACGGGCCTGCTCATCGGTGGGAGGATTTCCACCGGCCGTGACTTCGGCACTCACTACCCGACGCGTCTTCTCCACCGTCTCCAGCTTTCCAGTTCTCTTGTTGACAATCTTGACCTCGCTCTCCTCATGGATTGTGTGGCTGTCCTTACCTGATCGGTCCACTAAGATGACTGGATTATTACGGGTGTAGACATACCGATTCGTCCCGTCGACGAAACCAGCGGGATCTGTTGCGGTCCAGCGACCAAGCCAAGGTGCGTAATACCGGGCCCCGTTGTAGTACAATCCGCTCTCGTCATCCCGTTCCTTGCCTGTGTTCCGGTAGCGCTTCGGCGTCTCGGTTTTGCTTCGATCCGCTTCGTAAGCGGTGCTGCCGTAGGGGTGATACTCTTCGTAGGAGATCACCTGCGCTCGATCATCTAATTCCAGCGCCGCTGAGCGGAGGTGATTGCCGAGCTGATAACGCACGCGGAGGCGAGGGGCGGGGTCAATGCCTTCGAGACGGGTACGTGTCTCGATCAACGCGACCCGCTGCTCATCGTCCATCACGTGCAGCGTCTCGCGCTCAAGCGCTACCGTCTCCCCGTTGCCGTTGTACTTGCGGTACATCTCAAAGCGGCCAAGGTAGATGCGCTGGTCCTTCCGCGTGCCATTTTGCGTCTCGGTGACCTTGCGTACCCGCTGGCCACCAGCCTCATAGACGTAGTAGGTCTTCTCTCCGATGCCGTTGTTGATCACTTGCCGCTGCGTGGCGCGCAGTTGGTTCTTGAAGTCCCACTCCATGACCGGCAGATGCAGCATAGCCGTTATGTTCCCGTGGGTGTCGTGGGTGTATTTGGCGCTGTAGCCGGGCGCAGCCGAGTAATCCGGCAGGTTACCGGGATCGCCGGGCAGTCTTGTAGCGAGCAGTCGATTGCTGTCGAAAGCGTATTGATACCGGCGAATCCAACGTTCTACTGCGCCGCCGGTGTGACGCAAACTTAGGATATTGCCTACAGGGTCGTATTCGTATTCCTCGAGATAGCGCTGCAGGGCTTCCGGGCTGTTAGGAAACGGAATGCCAATGATTGTTTCGAAATCTCGCTGATCCCGCTGCACATTGTTCTGCGCCGCATGTTCACGACCCTCGGCGCGGATCAACCGGTACAACGGGTCGTAGGCGTAGGCGTTACTCGCCTGTATGGCAGTGTTGTTGAAGAATACAGTTTGCTGAGCATCGTCGCGGATCTCCGTGATATTGCCGACCGGGTCGTAGGTATAGGACAGGTCTTGAAGCGTGCGTTTGTCAGTTTCGGGATGCGTTGGGCGTGTGGTGACCAGGCGGATCAGCCGAAAGGTCTCTTTGTCGTACGTGTAACGGGTGATGATTCGATGGTTCGTTTCATTGTATTCAATGAATGTGCGCTGACCCTTGGCATCGTAGTCGAGGTTGGAGACGGCATTCAGGTTTGCGGTAGTTCGATTCAGCAAAGCCGTTGGCTCGGCGATTTGCTCCAGCCAGACATCCACCCGTTCGAGTAGGTTGGCCTCGTTGTAGCCAGGGCGGATGACGTTCAACTTGGCGCCGGGTTGGTCGCTGTGCGGAGCGACCAACTGGATAGGCCGATTCAAGGCGTCGTAGGTTGTGCTGCTCGTGAATGTTTCATTCTCCAGAAACGGTCTAAGCGCATTGTCCAACGGGATGAGATTCAGCTTCGCACTGATGTCGGTGGGAAGTGCGACCTCAACGGCTTTCCAGTCCACCGCCAGTTTGTAGTCCCGGGCCAGCCGACGGGAAGCGCGCAGGAGATTGCCCTTGAAGTCGTTACTGTCGCTGGTGACGATTCCGGCTTGATCCAGATGCCTGAAGACGCGCCCGCGCAAATTCCGCTGAGTAGCCTCAGGATGCTGCTCGCCGTAGATGCTGCGCTCGGAGCAGATTTCACGGTTCGAATCGAGCGGGTCTGCCCCTTTGACGAACGACCTTAGCGGGCGATGCAGGCTGTCGTAATCGGTGCAAAAGGTATGGCCCCGGCTGTCCCACGCGAGCATCGGTTTGCCGGCGGCGTCGTTCAGCATCCAGCGGTCGCCGGCATCCATGCTGTGCTGAAACACCAGATTACCTGCAATGTCATAGCAGGGAACAAAGCCAGCGACCGGGTCGGCGGGTTGGTTGTTGGGTACGGGCGGAGTGAGGTATTGCATCACGAGATTCTTGCGGGCGTCGCGGATCCACAGCGGCTTACCTTCGGCATCAAGCTTGGTGTAGGTCAGGTACTTCTCGTCCTTTAGCCCGCCAGCAGCGTTCTTGACCCGATTGTGAGCGATGGAAATCACGTCGCGGCCGAGGCTGTCGAGAATAGTGAGGGCGGGAGTGTTGGCATGGTCGGCGGCTAATTGCGCGGCGCGCTTTTCCTCCGCCGTGGCAGCGGCTGCCGTCATGCGTGCGAACCAGATGTTGCCCGGCTCCTTCACCGTATCGTTCTGATCAAACGTGCGGACGTGCCAGGGTGAGAACTCAATGCGGCTGAAGCTGCCATCGGGGAATTCGGTGCGCACCGTGCGACCGGCGGCATCATAGTAAATCACCGGTGTGACACCCTCTTCGCGGGGTTCCTCGAACCGATGGCCCACCTCGGGCGGGCTGAAGTACGGCTCGTATTGTTTGACTGGCTGGCCCTTGTTGTTGAGGATGGTCTTGCCGTTGGCGACCCAGCGGAGTGGTTGACCGACTTGCTCAGGCTCCGCTTGAGCTTTTTTCACCACCACACTGCCCATGCCATCGGAGTACTCGAAAGCGGCTTGTAGCAAACTCTGCTCCCCCGGCGCAAGCTGGCTGACGTGCTGCTCGCGCAAAATGGCGCAGGCGCAGGCGGGGTGCGTGGCCCAGGTGATCGAGCCGTCCGCATTGGGGGTCTCGCCGAAGTAGTAGACGTGCCGGGCGGTTGTGTTACCGAGCCAGGCGCGCGCGCGAGCCTCAGCGAGGTCGGGTTCATTAAAGAATGTCGTGAGTTCGGTTAATCCAGGGTTCGCCAAGGCATCGTTGAATCCGGTCAGGTTGTCGCCTTCACTCCCTTTGCCCTTCACCGCCATGGCGGTGGGTAGGCCCAGCACATCGAAGAACACTTCGGACAGGTTATCGTTGATGTCCTTCATCTCGCGCGGCGCCAGCACGCGAAAGTCGAATTGTGTGACGCGAGTGACGTTGCCCAGCGCGTCGGTGCTGGACGCTATGAACAAGTCGCGTGGGTCGTATTCCAGCGTGGTGACGTTGTTGAAAGGGTCCGTGTAGCGTTCCGGCAGATAGAAGTGTTGAGCCGCGTCCGGCGCAAAGCCGGCGATGCCGGAGCGGACCCAATATTGGCCGACGGTGTCGCCGCCGGCGAAGCGAGCGGCCAGCGGCGCTCCACTCAAATATCCGCTGACGGCAGGGTTTTCAAGCCTGGTGCGGGCGGTGGTGCCTTCGATGATCTGGTCGAGTTTGTTTCCAGGGGCATCTTTGAATACGGCATCAAGCAGGGCGTCGGTGAGCGCCAATTTGTAAGTTTCATAGAGCAACCCCAGGCGGCCTAATTGCCGGAAGGGAAACGGGTCGTTGAGAATCGTCGCATCATCTTGGAAAAAGAGCATCCGCACGTGCTCGACCAGGCGCTTCTCCGCGATGGTGCGCTTGGGGATCTGGTGATAGGGAATTTCCGACACAGCGTCACCCGAAGACTGATGCACCAGGCTGAGCCGCAAGCGGCGCAACTCCTCGATCGCGAAGTAGCGGTTGTCACGCGGGTCAGGAGTCGCACGGTCGTCCGCATCCTCGGGGCTTATACCGGTCAGTTCGTAGTTCAAAACTTCGCCAGGCACGCGTAAGCGATAGTTGTCCGGTTCCTCAATGTCATTCGTGTAGCGCGTCTCGGTGTAAGCCAAGTGAGTTTCCCGCTGGACCTGACGAATGAGCGAGAGTGCGTCGGCTTGCAAAGTGTCGTCCTCGAATTGGCCCAGACGCGGATAAACGACCGCAACGGACTGCAAGACATTGGCGTACTCGTCTAACTTGAGGTTCAGCGTGTGGGCAATACGGGGGTCCGGGCGTACCGTTTCCTGCGTGAGGTCCAGTTCGTAGTGGTAGGTGATGGCCTCGCTTTCGGCGACCAGGAAGACCGCGTGTGGGTTGAGCGCTTTCGGCTGAAGGCTGCGAATGTGGCAATTGTGATAAGCGGTGGAGAACAGTTTCACCGGGAGGTGGTTGCCATGCTCCAGCGCGTCGACGTCCAGCTCGTAAATCTCCTGGCGCAGCATCATGCCTTTGCATGCGCGCAAGGCCTCGCGCCACTCTTCGGGACTGAGATCTTCAGTAGCACCGCTGGGGTCCTTCGCCTCGACGTCGGGCTCCGGCAGGAGATTCTCTTGAAAATCCCCCAAGACGTTCACTTGGTCCGGACGCGAGTTTTCAAACCAGTGAGGAAAATACTCGTGTTCAAACTGCGACAGGATGCGTTCGCGTTCAAGCAGCGCGCCGGTGTGATACCAGGTGACGGTCTTGACCGGCGGCTGGTAGAGCGTCTTGTCGTCGGTGATGTACGGGCTGGCGGAATTGCCCTGTGCGAATTCGCCGTAGGACTCGACATCCAACTCTTCGACGCGACCGAACCCGCGGAACTCTCGTTCGGTGCCATCGAAATAGCCGTGGTGGTAAGAGTACGTGCTGGAGAAAGCGGTTTGTCGCCATTTATCAGTGACGGTTACTTTATCGACGCAGTGGACGGGGAATGGCAGTTTGGTGATCCAGGGTTTTCCGGCCGCCTTGTCGGCGAGATAGAACTTGGTCGAAGGCGTGTAAGACACGACTGTCTCCGCGCCGAGGTTGTTCACGGTCTTGACCAGCAGATGCGGCTTCTGTCCACCCATGAGATCGATGTAGCGCATGGGCCGGCGCACCTCACCGAGTAGGGGCGATGACCAGACCAGACAAGCGGTGCCGTTGCCAAGCAGGTCCACGGCCTGCACGGCCGAGAGGTTGTCGATGTGCGGAAAGCCGGTCAGCGGTTCCTTGTCGCTCCAGCGATTGCCCGACTGGTTGCGGTAGATGTCGATTTGGCTTCTGCCCAGATAGATGATGTCGGTGGTGCCGGAGCCGTCAATATCAGCCAAGCGGATGCGGCGCTGGTCGAACAGATCGGGCGAGTCGAACCACTGGGCGTTGTCCATCGTCACCTTGGCCCCAAAGCGGCCGTAGCCGAGATTCGGCCAGTAGCAGATTTCGCCGTTGCGGATGCGAACCAGATCAGTCAGGCCGTCGCCAGAGAGGTCTGCTAGGTAGATAGATTGAGTGCTGTCGTCGAAGACAAGCCGCGGCCCTAGTTCCTCATCCAAAGGAAGGCTCAACCGGATCTCCGATCCAAAGCCATCCTCTGCCAACGAAGCATGCCAGGTCAGCGCCTGATCCTCCGTGAGCAGGATGTCGGCATGGCCGTCGCCAGTGAGGTCCACGAATTTCAGGTTCGGGTCTCGGGTGTCGAGGTCGGGCCAGGAGATGAATGCACGGAACGGCGCCCAGCCGGCGGCGTCCGTGCGTTCGTAGAAGCCGCGCACGGGACCGTCCATCTGCACCAGGTCCAACTGGCCATCGCCGGCGAGGTCCAGGAACTGCGCCTGGCCGCCAGCCAGACCGGTGGTAGGCTGTGTGGCGACGACTTCGACCGGGCCGAACCGGGCGGCAGTGTACTCTTGGTCGTTCTCCACTACCTGGTGATTGGGACTGAGGTTGCGCTTGTAGAACCACGCGCCGCCTTGTTCGGTAAGGATGCCAGAGATCCCTTCGCCGTCCAGGTCCACCCACTGGTAGGCGGCGCCGTCCATACCAACGGGCAGGTTTTCCAGGCTCTCGGCATCGATTTCCCGCACGTCTTCCTGGATAGTAGCCTGGCTGTATTCGAACTCGAGCGGAGGCAGCGATTTCTTGATGTAGCCGCCCGTATTGGTGCGTTTGTAGCCGCTTTGAGTGATGGAAGCGATGAATGACGCGATCGGGTGGCCTTTCTTGAGGTCGTCGGGGTTATTGCGGGTATCCCGATAAGCGAAATCTGTCGAACGTACCAGGCAGTCCGGTCCGACCTCCGGCTCGCCCGGAAAATGGTGGAACATGAGGATGCGCTGGCACAGGCGGTAGGTGCGCACTTCGAACCCGGCCCGATAGGAGGAGAACGGATCGTGACGGCAGAGCCACGTGCCGGCATCATTCGGCTTGGGAGCGTCGGGGAGGTGTTCACCGTAGTCGAAGACTACTTCGAACATCCAGCCGGCATTCTGGATCTGGGCCTGGGTCAGAAAGCGCGGCCGACGACTCTCGTTATTCAGCAACGAAACGCGGTTGCCATACCGGATGCGTTTGATATAACGGTTGGCCTTGCGCCGTGGGCTGTTTTGATCTCCCCGGTTGCGCTCATGCGCCTTCGCCAGGTCGACCTCGGCTCCGTCCTCCGACTTGTATTCGTAGATGACGACATTGCCCTTGTCATCGCGCGTTTCGCAAATCAGCCAGCTGAAGACGCGCTGTGGGTCGTCCTGGTCGGCAATACGTGATTCGCGATCCTTACCGTATAAGGTGAGGATGTTGTCCTTGGAGATGGAGCGCCAGTGTTGGTCGCCATCGGCCAAGCGAGTCCAGCGTTCGATGCGGGCAAACAAACCCTCGATCCGTGGGCGGTAACGCCGGATCGTGTAGCCATCGCGGTCGTTGTCATCGATGACCGGATTTCCTTTCGCATCGCGGATCCAGTTGCCGATCGCGTCCTTCTTGAAGATGGGTACCAAGTCTTCCGCGCCGGAAAGGACGAAAACGTCAGACTCCTCCCGGTCGAGATATTGGGGCAAGCCCTTGTCGGTTTTACGTGTAATCGAAGGAAGAGACAGGCTCCAGCCGAAGCCGTACGTACCATTGCCGGCACCTGAATCGTAGGAGAGTGAAAGCTGTGGGCCAAAGCCGGCGCGTCCCCGGCTGGTGGCAATCGGCACGGTCATTGAGCCAGTGCCGGTCACGGGATTAGCTGCAAATTTCTCACCAATGCCTCTGATCGCGCCGCCGCCTTTTGGCAGAGAGATATTCGGTGAAACAGAACTGCTTTTGTCAGTTGCAGCTTCTTTATTACCACTTTCTCTACTTTGATTACCAAGCGTCAATGGCCGCACCATAGGATATTGATAGGTATATCAAATTGTGTTTACAGGTGAAGAGCTGTTATAAAGGGCTGTCTTCACTTACTGTCTAGGCACTTCTTAGGATACGCGGACTTGGGATGGATTTCTGTCCAATATTAGACAATCTTGAAAATTATTGGCAGGGGGACACTTAACTTCACTGCCTTGCCTCCGCACCATACTTCGGCTTTTGGGACTGACTGCGCTCACGCTCCTTCTTCGGCCTGAGCCTGTTCTGTCGAGAGGCGACCGAGAACCTCGATCAAGCACCTGATCAACGTGCCGGCATCGAGCGGGGCCTGCTGGCTGCGGTAAAAGCGGTTCTCGCCTTCATCTTGTTTCCGGTCAAGCCACTCCACCACGTCCTTCAGTGACGGCACCGTGTAATGAAAGACTGCCGGCTGGCGGTCCAGATCAAATTGCGTGTTCAGATACTGATTGAGCTCATCGACGCGCAACCAGAAACGCGACAGCCTCTCGGATGGCCCTTCCCCTTCGCTCACCGGCCGTGGGAAGCCGGCAAACATCGCCTCCACGAACTGTCCGAAACTCAGCTCGTGTAGTTCCAAGTGATCTGCCACTTGGTTGAGGGAGACGACCCTGAAGTCACTGCCCTCACGCACCGGGGTGACGAGTTGACTAATGCGTCCGAGGAACGCCGCCAGTGTCTGGGGGCTGAATTTCATTTCACCGCCTCCACCAGTCAAAGGGCCGCGCTCGGGCGCCAGCCATCCATAACGCACCAAGTCTCTGAGCTGGCCCATACCGATCCCGAGCTCATCGGCCGCGGCAGCGGCTGGCAGCAGGTTCTCGATCTCGCGCTGCCACCTCCGGAGGCTGCGGACATCAATCCATGACAGGTTTCTCTGCTTGACGCCGACGACGCAACTGAGCCGACTGTGCTCGGCCAGGTGGTCGACGCCGCTCACATTCAGACCGAGTTGCCGGCCGACCTCTTCCCGGCTCAGGAATCTCTTCGGCACCAGGCCGTGAGCTTGGCCAGCCCACCTCTCCTCCAGATACTCTTCCAAGGCGGCGGCCACCCACAGCCAACCTTCCGTCTCGCTCAACTCACCGCTGCGGCGACTGAACCAGACCTGCTGCCAACTCTGTAAGGTAGCGTCATCAAACTGATCACAGTACCTGAAGAAGCCCTCCGGCCAGTCGTCGAGGGAAGGTGCGATGGCGGCCACCGCGCGATGGCACAGCTCGTTGTCAGTCTGAGGCTGCAGCCTCAGGCCCTGCCTCAGTGAGAGCCAAGCATCAAGCAGAGCACAGAGGGCGGCGGCGTAAACGGTGACTCCGGCCTCCGCGAGCGGATGAGCCTCCGCTGCTCCCTGCCAGGCCGCGAGCATCCACCGCGCGGCCGTGAGTTCCTGGTCATGTTCAATCACCGGTAAGGAGAGTCGTCGCCAGTCCTCACCGCAGCGGCAGACACTCACGCTCTTCCTCGCCCAAGTGAGAGGGCAGTGGCAACGGGGACACTGATCAATCAGCACCACGCCATGCTGTGGACAGGCCGTGAAAGGCAGGACCTCCCAGGCCTTGCGACACCAGCTCTCCTCCCGCAGACAGGCCGGACAAACTTTCGGCGCCTTCCAGCGTACCAGACAGTTCGGCACGAGTGGCTCACATAACGCTGCCAGTTCGGCCTCACTCAGAGCGATCATCTCGCAGAGCAGCGAGAGCTGAGGCCCAGGCCGCCACAGATCAGCCCACCGGCCTTGCATCGGATCCACCTTCAATCCGGCGCGCTCCGGAATCCAGCGTAACGAGTCATAGCCATTCTGCTCGGTCAGTCTGAGCAAATAACCCAACCAACTTTCATCCGGCTGCGGCGCCGGCGTTCTCAGCAATCGCCGTGACGGCGCCCCCACGACTCCTTCAGGCACACTGCCCCCCTCTCATCATTTCCCGCTCAACACTTCAGCGGTGGTGATGACTCGCGCCTTGGCTCCGGCCCGGCGACTGGTGGCGGGGCTGACGATTTCCCGTCTCGTCACCGGTGCGGGACAGAGTTCAGCCAGATCGCAGATGAAAGGATTGATGCGATCCGGCGCTCTCCCTCGCAGCCGCTCGTCATAAGCCAGCGCCAGCACCTTCAGATCGAGGCACTCCTGTCGTTCATCGATGGCCAGCGCGGTGGCCCGACGGATCAACTTCATAACGTAGCCGATGACTCCCTCGGTCGCACAGAAGATGCGCAGCGCCATTTCCGGATCGGCCAATCCGGAGCGCTGTAGCAAGGGCAACTGCTCATCGAGGTAGTGGAGAAACATTCTCCATTCGGTCTGCCGTTCCACCGTTTGCCAGCCGAAAGGGTCAAGGCTGGCCCGCATGGCGAAGCGCCTCTCCAGTTGCGCGTTGGCATGGAGGATCACCTCCGCGTACGGCATCCCGATAAGCACCATCGGCACCCCGGTCTGGTTGAGCAGATCCTTGAGCCAGTTGGAGACGGTCACCAGAATGACGTTAGAGTCGCGGTCGATGAAATGCTGGAACTCATCAAGGATGATCAGTTCGACGCAACATTCACCGATCAGGCGCTTCAACCGTTGGGTCTGCGTGACGACCGTCCCCTTGTCAGGCACCGGGTCGCCTAACGCCGAAAGCAGTTCTGTGACCAGATGCTTAACTGTGGCCGGGACCGGGATCGCCCCGTCGAGGACCGGCACGGAGATGCCTTCACGCGTAGCTTGTCGTGGATAACGGCGCGCGTAGCCGCGCAGTAAAGTGGTCTTGCCCGCGCCCGGCTGCCCGGTGATGAGCAGGCACTCCGGCTCGGCCGCGATTTTGGAATATTGATGGCAGTGCTCAACGAGCGAGCCGACACGGTTGAGCCGCGGGAAAGTGATATAGATCTGCTCGACCAGTTGCTTGCGTTCAAGGTCTGAACGCGAGGCGATGTCCTCACGGTGCGGCATCATTTGATCACCTCCTCAGGGCCGCTCCGGAGGCTGTAGTCTGCGTTCCAGCCTCGCTCGTCGAGCGGCAGACTGTGATCGCTCACGGCTGCCGACGCCGGTCGCCGGTTCCCCTGGCTTGGAGGAATTGACGTCAGGTTCTGTCCTTCAGCCTCTGCTGTCCCCGCCGCACTCGGAGAGTGAGATTTCGGCAGGCAGGCGGGTGCAGACTCTTCGGCGGCGTTCCTGTCTGCTTCAGCCAGGCCCGCAGCAATCTTTTGGCCGAGGTTGAGATAGCGGGCGACCTTCTGCTTCCTTTTCATCTTTCCGGTCTGCAGTCTTTCGCGCTCGACGAGTTGCTGAATCTTCTCTTTGGTCCGGCATAAGGCTTCAATATCGACGTGATCTTCCACGATCCGGCGAGCGTACTGGCGAATGATGTGGTGCTGCCAGATCGTCAGCTTCCGCGTGTAATCCTGGTCGAGTGCCGGCACCGGAATCATCCGGTCTCGGGCCTGGTCGTGGACATAGATGACGGAGATGTCCTGCGGGTCGTATCTGACGGTGACCTTCTCGCCCGGCATCAGATTCCGCCTGAGCGCGGCCAGCCCCGCACAGTTGTAACGCAGCGTGAACAACTCAATCCCTGACGCGGTGATCGCACGCTTTTCTGTGAACCCAAGCAGCACTTCCAGCTCGCTGGAGCGTGGCGGCAGATTCGGAGGCCATTGCTTAATTGCCTCTACCCAGCGACGGTACGGAAGGTCGCGGAGGCTGCGATGCACCGTCTGATGGTAAAGGTCCACGACCCAGAGATGGATCATCTCCAGTAACGCGTCAATTGAGATGACCGCGTGCTTCTGTGGATCGTATTGATCACGGTCGAGGACGTTGGAGAAGGTCGTGCCAGGCAGCTCGTGGAGCAGGCGTTGATTTTGCGTCTCGAACCATCTTTCAATACTCGCCTTGTACCAGGGCGTGCGCGGCGGCGCATATTCAACCCGCGTCCCGAGCTGCCGACAGGCTAACTCAAAATTCGTACTGTGAAACTGTTTGGCATTATCTACCACCAGCACCTCCGGCACGCCATAAGCCGGCCAGTCATGTTCAATCTGCGGGTAAGCGGCCTTGAGGTATGACTTCGGACGAACCGCATGCAGCAGGCACTGCATGACGTTGAGATAACCCGGCGGATGGAAGCTGACATAAAATCCGGTGATCATCTTCGTGCAGACGTCGATCATCGTAGTCAGCCACGGCCGTCCGAGCGGCAACCTGGTCTCCGGATCGATCACCAGCAGGTCGATCTTCGTGTCGTCGCATTCGACCCGTTCCAGAGGCTTGAGTGGCCGTGGCCCTAGTTGCTGGTCGCGGAACTTCTCATCCGCAAATCTCTTTCCGTAGCGGCCCAGGGCGACCTCATAGGGGTCCAGCCGCCGGACGGCCGGATAGATGCTACTCAGATGTGGGACAGGTAATTTGTCAACTTCACTGTGAAATCGATTGAGAGACACGATGCTGACCATCACTGAGGCATGCACCGAAGCCACGGATGGCCGTTCCAAACTCAGATACTTCGCGCGAATAGTCTGCTCGATGATCTGCGATACCTGTAAGGCTTTCTGCTGATCTTCCGCCGTGAAGGTCTCTAGCCGCTGGCCGGAGTATTTTGCCCGGCGATTGCCACGCGCTTTGACGGCCGGGACCAGCGCACGCACATCCTCTCCGGCCCGTTCATAGATCCGGCACCAGCGTTTGACTGTGCTCCACGATGGCGGGTGCGCATCTTGGATCTGTCGGCCGACCTGTGCAACGATGGGCGAGAGAATTTCCCGCGTGCGTGCGCCGAGCCGTTGCCCGATGACTGCCTGGACATAGTGGAGCCGGCGGACAGCTTCCGCCTTGAGTGGGTCGCCCTCCTCGAGCAAGGTCAGATCGGAGACCTGGGTCTGAGCCCGTCTCTCTAGCAACCGCTGACGCTCATCTCCTTCACCAGTCAGTTCGAGCTGTCCGGCAAACAGAGTGTTCAGTAGATCAGTCGTTGATCTGGCAGAACAGATGCCAGTAGCCGTGTCTCTGATCCTGAGCTCCTGATTCGGTAGCGGGCCTTCGATGACGAATTCGTTGCCCTCCTGCACAAAATGCATGCCGATCCGCAGACGGTAATCTTTCATTGTGCCTCCTGATGGGATTGATCGTTAGGGTGATGAAGATTGGTCCCCGGAGTGACGACCGCCTTTCCAGAGAGCGGTGCTCACTTCCCGGAGAGCCAAGAGCTTGCAACCATGATTTCTTCGCGGCGTGGAAAAGGCAGTGGACGAGCGCTCACTACTCTTTTTCTTTCACCGCGGTCGGCGAAAGAGCGGAGTGTGCATCCACCTCCGGCAACTCCAAGGTCTCCAGGATGTGGCGGCTGTACTTGTCCTTTTTGACCGCGATGCGCTGGACATAGACGCGTGTGGTGGCGGCGTGACGGTGACCGAGCGCGTCCTGCGTCTCAGCGAGACTCCCGGCCCGCTCCGCCACCATCCGCGCGAAAGTGTGCCGCGTCTGATGCAGGTGAATCTTCTCGATCCCGGCCTGCCTGGCGTAACGCTTCAAGTTCTCGGCGAAGGACCAGGAGGAGAGCGGCGCGCCCGGCCTCCCGGCCGCGTCGTGACGGGTCCACAGCGGTCCGTTGTCTCTTAACACATGCAGCCGCCGGCTATTGCGCAGGTAGTCGAGCAGTGCGGAACGCACTCGCGGGTCGGTCACTTCCCTACCCTGATAATCGCCGCCCTTGACCCGGCCGTGGATGACGAGCCTCCCGGCTTCAAACTCGACCTCCCCACCTTGGAGGCCAATCACCTCGCTGCGCCGCATGCCCGTCGCGAAGTAGAGCAACAGGAGCGCGTAATCGCGCTGGCCCGTGAGGGAGCCTTCGTCGGCCTTGCCCTTGACCACTTTGAGCAACGCGATGACCTGCTCTGTGGTTAAGGCTTTGGCGCTCCGCGTCTGGTAGGGTCGTGGAGCCTTGGGGTGAGCATAACCAGCCGGGTTGGACTTGAGGTGCTCCCCGAGGACGGGATCCTTCATCGCCCACCGGAAGAAGGACGAGAGGTGGCAGATGCGCGCGTAGACGGTCACCTTGGCCAGCCCCTGATCCTCCAGCTCGGCCTGCCACTGTTTGATGTCGGCCGGGGTGACCTCTCCGGGATGCTTGCGCGAGGAAGCGAAGAAGGAAGCGACCGCTCGGCGCTTGTCCCGCCGGATGTCGTCGCGGCGGGCGCTCGCGCTGCCAGTAGTGGCATCGGCCCAGAAGGTGATGGCGTTGATGAGCGCCGGATCGCTCCTCTGGCTCTCAACTAAGGCAGTGGCAGGATCAGGATGGGATTTTTTGTTCCGCATGGGGTGGATTCTAGCGCATTTGGCGAGCCTCCACAAATGCGCTGTTTGTGGAGGCTCTAGATTTTTCAGGCTGGTTTTTACCTTTCAGAAGTGTATAATCACCCGCTAACTCACTCGGATGTAGTTCCACAGACCAAGCCGGGACGAAACATTCCGGCCAATCAGTTGCAGCCTGTGGAAATCCGTGAAACACGGTACCGGACAAAATGGCCGGGCCAATTTTGGTGTGCTCTGGGGGTCATCCCCATCAAACAGAACCTGCCCAAAATTGAAAGGGGCACGAGCGACGATGCGCAGACGCATACGACAACCCGATCCCTTAGCCTCCCCATCCGCAATCCGCGAAGTCCTAATCGCAGTTCGGAAACGATGCCCGGAGTTGATCCCCGACTCCGACCGGAAGTTGCGGCAACTGCTCGAAGCCGTGCGTCACGTTGAACGTTACTCCGCTGGCGACGGCCGCAGTGGGCGTCCCGGCCACTTCGAGCGCGAGCAACTGTTGGAGGTCGGCCGGCATGTGAAAGCGGTCTTGGCGCGGCACTGCCAGGATCGGATCTCGCTCAAGACTTTCATCAGCTTCTACCTGCCGATCCTCAACTACCCTCCGGATGTGATCGCGGCCCTCGAAAGCGGCGAGATCAACCGGCTGGAGGCTTCCCTGCTCTCACGCCTCACGCCCGAGCGGCTGGAAGTGAAGCCGAAACAGGCGCTCACCGTCCGCCAGGAGGTGCTGGCCCATCATCTCAAAATCCAAGGCTCGCAGAACTCACTGCGCCGACGGGTGGGAGAACTACTTGGCGCCGAGACGCTCCTGACGAGTGAAAACATGACGGCGGCCGTGCAAGCCGTGGACGACCTGCTGCGCGTTGATGAGGAAGACAAGCGCCACCTCTTCTATGAGCAGATGAAGGACTTCTTCTTCGCCCTGCGCGAGATCCGGCCGGAGGAGATCGATGATGAGTCGCTGGATGAGATTCTGGAGTCCTCCGACCAGTTGATGTCGGTGATTCACAAGCTGCACCTGCGGCGCAAGCAGAAGGCCCGGGCACAGGAGGTGAAGAAGACGTTTATCGTCTGAGTCGAGGCGGCAGTGTTCCTTCGCCAGATCATTTTATGGTCGAAAGCGGAGCAGGTTATGACCGAAGAAAACCAACTTATGGTCGAACTGACACGGCGCTCGCCCTGGAAGCGCGCAGACCTCCTTAAAATTGCCGGGTCTCTGAAGGCCATTTTGGAGCGTGAAACATCGGGCTCAACCGGCCTGCGCACCTTCGTCGATCACTACCTCAACATCCTCAAATTTCCTGACGACGTAGCCGTGGCGCTAGAGCGTGGGGAGATCAACCTCTTTGAGGCCGAGCAGCTCGCCCGGGTCAGTGCCCGTCGGTTGGGGGTTACTTCAGCCGCGGCTAGGTCGCTGCGCACGAAGCTGCTGCGTGCGCACCTCGCCTCGGAGGAGTCCGGGAAGAGGCTTATGGCGCGCGTCGGTGCGCTGCTGGGTCCGCTTGGGGCGGCGGAGACGCCTTCAACCCCCGCCTCTTCCCTTCCCTCTCCTGGGTTTTCGCCCGAGGTCATGGCCGCGGCGGCACAGCTTGAGGCCGAATTGGGGGTCGCTCCTAATCTCGACGAAGCCGAAGACCCGCTCGGCGAGCCCGACCCGAGCCATTTATTCTACGAGCACCTGCAGTCGATCACCAGCGCCCTTAAGGAGGTGCAGGCTGAAGATCTGACTGACGAGGTGCTGGAGCGCCTCTACGCGCACGGCGACGAGATCCTGCTCATCCTGCAGCAGATCAAGAAACGCAAGCAGCAAAAGCCCTCCCGACTGATTTTTTGAACGGTGTCCCTGGGGCGCGTAAATCAGTTCCCTGCCCTTAGCCTCTCACCTAGAGAGTTGATTGGCATGATTCAGGGGTCAGTTATTTGAAGCCGCCGGGTCTACTCTTTTTTCGGCCACCTTTTTGGAGATCGGATCTATTTTCATGCCGACCTCTCGTCTCGCCTCAAGGATCTCTTTTTCATTGCGGACGTAATACCTCACCCCGTGTTTGCTCCCGAATTTAGGCCCCCGGACCTCGATCGAAAGCTTCTCTTCGAGTTCGTCCAAAGCATACCTCACAGTCCTCTCGCTTAAGCCTGTCATCAAGACCATCTCGGCCAATTTGAATTGGCGCGGGTTGAGACCGTCGGCGTGCTCAACCAACTCAAGCATCGCTTCATAAACCTTTTGCTGAGAATCGCTGTGAGTTGAGGCCAAACTCGCCTGAGGCCGGCGTCTTTTGCCCTTCCCCGGCTCAAGTCCGGTGGTAGGCGGGCTTGCCGTGGAGATTGCCGGTCTCAGTGCCGGAGGTATTGCCTGTGATAGACTTTGAGGTCGTAATTCATTGGCCACTTTAATTTGGGCGGATTGGGGCACTTTCTCCTTATTTTGTAGAATGTTGGCTACTGACGGTGCCTGACTGGGAGCCAGACTGCTTGCCGGGGATGATGCCGAAGATGGTACCGTAGATAGACTGTCAGATACCGGGGTCAAAGGGGTCAAATTAAGAACCAAGGTATTTTCTTCGGGTGAGTCAGTTGCCGATGAGTTTGCCGCTGATAACGCCTCTCTGCTTGCCGGAGATATTGCCTGACTTATTACCTCTATAGATGCCTGACTACTTGCCTCTTGATTTGCCGCAGTCGTTGCCTCGTCAGTAGACGGAGATATTGCCTCTGATGTTGCCGGTGAAACTGCCTCTCTTATTGCCTGATTTTCTGCTGCGCTTTGAGCCGGGAGCGTAATCGTTGAAGCTGCCGGTGATGTTGCTGGTGAGATTGCCGGTGAGGTTGCCGGTGAAGAGGGCGGGGAAGGTTCCGGCCTGGCTGCCAATGAGCTTGCCGGTGAAATTGCCAGCGAGAGTTCAACCCGAGGGGAGACCTCTGACCCGGGATCGTTCGGGATTTGATCGCTATTGATGGCCTGAGCCCTCTGGCTATCCTCTTGGGTTAAGCCGCGCGCGCCTTTAAATTTGACCTTCTTCTTAGGCGCTGATTGCCCGGTGCTTTCCGCGTTCATAGGATTGCATTACCTCCTTGGCAAGGTTAACGAAGTCCTGGTGGGCTTGAGAATTCCGGTCGTAATCAAAGATAGGTTGGCCCACATACTGGGATTCGCCGATCCTGACGGTCTTAGCGATGATCGTTTCAAAGTAGGCACCCGGGAGTTTTTCGACGATTTCTTCGCGGATACTCCGGTCCAGATTCTGCCGCCTGTCATAGTTATTGATCAGGACCTTTATTTTCAGGCCATTCTTGTGAAAGTCCTGTTTCAGGCGCTCGACGAACCTCATGAATTTACTGATCCCGGCCAGCGCGTAGCGCCCGGGGCTGATCACGACCATCACCTCATCTGCCGCGACGATGGCGTTCTTGGTCGAGGTGTTCATATCAGGCGGGGCATCGATGATGATGTAGTCGTAACGGTTCCTGACCTTCTCAAGCTGGCGCATGAGACGGAGCTCGCGCTGATTTTTAGAAAACAGGCGGATTTCCATCTCCTCCTCGTCCGTGTTCGGGATGAGATCCAGGTGAGGCCGCTGTTTGCGGATGTAAGGGTTGACGTCTTCGTCATCAGAGATCATCAGGCGGAAGGCCGTCTTCTCTAACTCATAGATGTTGATGCCGAAACCATCACCGAGACTGCCTTGCGGGTCAAGGTCGACGAGCAAGACCTTCTTGTTAAAGACGTCTGAAAGAGTCGTGGCAAGGTTGGCGGAAACGGTGGTCTTACCCGTGCCGCCCTTGTTATTACAAATAGCGATGATCGGGGTCATAGGCCTCTCCATAACAGTTAGTAGCTTCAGGATAGGCGTGATTATACTCAAATTGGAGAAAAAGAGAATGATAATTTTCAATAGTTTAAATATGGAGAGTGAAGAAAGAGGATTAATTCCAAGGTGCCGGCCAAGCTGCCGCCCATTTTGCCAGGAAGATTGCCGGTGAGCTTGCCTGTCCTCCTATACCTGGGGAAGGGAAGGCAACCGGCCCGAAGATTAAAAGTGCCTGTGCGGCAACCATCTACTGGAATGTCTCGCGCCTCTCCTCTTTCTACTCTTGGACGATGAAAGCTCCGGGGCTGCGCGAGACGATCCGCGAGAACCCTGCCAGACTCACGCGCCCCAAGCCGCCGATGACCTACCAAACTGAATCGGCGCGCCCTCTCGACGACGAGCAGCTCGCCTCGCTCGTTGGTATTATCAAGCAGCGGGCGGAGGCAGTGGATGTGATCGGTAAGAGCGATTATGCGCTGCTACTCTTCTTCGCGATCACTGGGATGCGGCGCCAGGAGGTGATTGCGCTCAGGGGCTCGGACCTCGAGCTCAAGCCTGACCGGTTGCTGGTGCGGGCCAAAGTGAAGGGGGAGATGACAGCATGACAGGCATGACATGCTCCTAAATTGTTGTCGGCAATTTAAGCGGTAAATCGCTAGCCGGACTTAGGCTAGGATACGACCCATTCCGAGCTAGTGCCGGTCCGTTGATAGTGGGCAGTGGCTTAGGAGCTATCCAGTTAGCCGAACCATGCGACTCGCTCTCTAGGCGCGGACTTTTTGGTCGCCTTGGAGACGGCAAGTAAGACCTCGTCGCACTTTTCGAGGATCTCCTCGATTGCCTCTGGACTGAACCGATGGACCGGCGCCTCGCGCAAAGCTACGCAGACCTGAGTCATCTGGTCGTAGAAGATGTGCGCCATGTCAACTTCGGCCAAGTCCCATTCAGATTGTAGTTCTTCGCGGGTTTGTGCCAGCTCGTCCGGAAGATCGCTGGGAGCGCTTGGTGGGAGCCCGAAGATTTCGTCGATCCGTGTCTTGAGTCGGGTGACTCCTTCGCGTGAGAGAAGGTAGGCGCGCAGGACTTCCTCTCTCTTGCGTTGCGCTTCCGATTCAGAGGTGCCGAGCTTTTCGGCGTTGAGCCGGGAGAGCTGCACTGCCTCATAGAGATTGATCTTTCCGGCCTCGACGCCTTCTTGAAGGTCCTTGGGGAAACTGAGGATTCTCAGGTAATGATCGGTGAAAACCGGGAGCGTGACAGCTTCGCGGGAGAATGTTCCACGCTCCAGGAGAGGCCCTAATTTCCTGCTCGCCAGGGAGAGATCCTGGGCCGAGAAGCGGCCCTTCCGCCCCTTGGACTCATCAGTGTCACCCTTGCGCTCGGCATACCGGATGGCGCGCAGCAGAGAGATCATCTCCTTCTCTCCGCTGATGTTAAGTTCGGGGAGCGCTTCGATCATTCGTTTTAAGATCGCGCTGACCGAGGCGACCGAGGCGAGCGAGTCGCCCCGCGGCAGGGTTTGTCGACGGTCTTTCATGTTAGGGAAAAACCACTCCTAAATTGAAATGTTCCACGCACCGCTTTTTACAGCGTACGCTGTAAAAGATCTCCCCTCAGAGAAGGGAAGAAGACCGAGTGAACGCGGCGGTGAGCCGATATTGCCCGCGCGAGAGCTTTAATTCTCGGCCCCGATCAGGCCAAGGAATTTCCGGAGTTGTTCCGGGTTCTCATATGAGAGGGTAATCTTCCCCTTCTTCTCATCGCCTTTAATCTTGGTCTTGAGACCCGAAACCTCCTGGATCTTTGAGGCGTATTTTTTTACGGGCTCTCCGGTACTCGGCCTTCTGACACTGGGCGCTCTACCTTCCTGCTTCTCTCCTGATGCGCCGGCGATCATCTGCTCGATGATTTCGCTTAAGGATTGCTCGTTGGCAAAGACCTTATTGCTGAACTGGTTGAAGAGGACATGGGTGGTGAAGATGTCAGGGAACTCGCGGATCCGCTGTTTGATCGTCGGCGGATAGGCGGCGAGCTTGAGATACCGTTTGATCGTCCGCTCGTGGCGTTCGAATTCGGCGGCGATTTGGACGGTGGTCCACCCGTTCTCGCAAAGCGTGGCATAGGCGTCTGCGATGTCGAGGCAGTGGAGGTCTTTGCGCTGCAGGTTTTCGCGCAGGCCGAGCGCGGTCCGCTCGGACGACGACTGCCGTTCGAGGATCAGGACGGGGCCTTTGGAGAGGTTCGCCTCTCGCGCGGCGAGCAGGCGCCGTTGGCCGCCAATGACCACCAGGCGGTAGTTCTCGCCCGAGACCTGGAGGTCAGCGATCAGGTTCTGCAGGATGCCATTGGCCCGGATGGAATTGACCAGGGAATGGAACTCCGGCTCGTTGGTCTCAACCTGCTGCCGGACGTTGTCCTCGATGACGAGGTCGTCGAGGGGTTGCACCGTGACCTTGTTGACGCAGAGACGGAGCTGCGCAAGGCGCTGGTTCTGGTTGTTGGTTTCGGCGGGCCTGGCGCTGGCCGCCTGGCTTTGAACTGCGGTGGCAAGGGAATTTCTTTTCATTACTGCTTTCGGACTTCCTTAAGAGGCGATCGGGATCACCATCCCGACCGAATCGATGGACTGTGGGTCGAATGTCTCTTCGACCAGCGGCAGACCGAGCATCTCGCGGCTGAGGCGCTTGAGGTCGGTGGCACCGAGGCTGGTCTGGTTGTATTCGTAAACGGAGAGGCGGACGGCGGCGGCTTCACCGATCTTGATGTTCGGCCGGATGAAGCTCCGCATCAATTCCTGCCGGAATTCGCGCCCGAGCGCGTCTTGAATCTCGCGGTCCAGCCTCCTCCGCTCGTCGTAGCGGTTGAGCACGATCTTGAATTCGGGCGCGAGGCGGCCCTGGCGGGCGAAGAACTCCCGGATGGCCTGCTTGACCGTGAGCGTGCCCGTCATATCGTAGACCCCGCAGGAGACGACGAGCACGACCTCTTCGGCCGCTTCGAGGCCGAGCCAAGCGGCCGTGGGCAAGCCGGCGGGCGTGTCGACGAAAATGTAATCATAGCGGTCGAGGGCGTCGGCGAGACGGGTGCGCAGGTGATCGTAGCCCACATGGATCGAATCGAAGATCCCCTGAGTCTCGGCCTCATAGCGATTCAGGATCAAGTCGAGCCCCGGCCGGACCGAGACGGCGTAATCGGAATAACGCCCGTCTGGCTCGATCAGCCAGCGGGAGGCGGTCCGGTCGGAGGCTGTGGGCACGTCGAAGAGGCCCTGCCCGAGATTGCCCTGAGGATCGAGGTCGATCGCGAGCACGCGCTGACGATGCACGAGGGCAAAGCAGGCAGCCAGGTTTTGCGCGATCGTGGTCTTGCCGCTGCCGCCTTTCAGGTTAGAGAAGGTGATGATCTTGGCCGGGCTGGCTTTGCCCGGCATGGACGTGCGTTGAGCTAACGAAATATTGCTGACAGACAAATCAAGGCCCTGGGGCTGGCATCATCGGGATAAAATAAAAGCTTTTTACGGGTCAGGCGTAAGTTGCAAGTTGCAGTCGGTCAATCAAAAAAAGCGCAATATACAGGAGCGAAAGGGAGTCGATCAAGAAATATAATTATTACTCAAGGCGGACAGGCAAGATTTTAATGAGGGAAACGTGTTTCCCGAATCAAAAAACGCACAGGGAAACACGTTTCCCTCATGCGATTTATCACCGATACGGGGTTGATCTTGGCTAACGCAATCAGACGCTGGCAGGGAAACACGTTTCCCTCATGCGATTTGTCACCACCGGAAGCTCGAAGCGGTAAAAACGAATCGGGAAACACGTTTCCCGGTGAAGGCGGACAGGTAGGATTTTAATGAGGGAAACGTGTTTCCCGAATCAAAAATGCGCGGGGAAACACGTTTCCCTCATGCGACTCGTCACCCGCCGGTTGCCCAAAGCGGTAAAAACGAATCGGGAAACACGTTTCCTGGTGAAGGTGGGGGATGATTTTTACCGGACTCGTCATTGCCCCACTGATTGAAGGGGACCACCTGCGACCACCCGGCTTGGCTTCGCTTTGGTGAAGTGCCGGTCACCTTTCTAGGCCCTGGCGCTCGTCTAGGTTTTCTTACCCTGAACTCCCAGAAGATCCATCCCAAGAGCTGGTAGAATGTGAAATTAATCCTCGCGCGGAAGCGCACTGCAAGAGAGTAATGGTCCGAGAAAAGGCCTGCCCCCTCCCCGACGCCGAAAGGCTGAACTCGCCCCACTAGACTCCCACATATACGAACCTCAATCGGACGGCAGATCGAGCCTCTGTTCTTTTCAGCCTGCGCTCGAGGGGCCGAACTCTCGCGCCACTTTGTCGAACAGCCTAGCCTGCCGGGGGCTATGAGGGTCGCGCAGCACGAAGCCTACAGCGTCCTACACGCGGACGGCCTGGTGGATAAAAAGACCGGCCGCGGCACCTACGTTGGCAGTCCCCCGACTGAGAGACAGACCGCGGAAACGGCCGACCCGGCGGCAGCGGCAATAATATCCCTCGAACTCTACGCCACCCTCCCGCACCGACCGTTCAACGAAATACTATCGGGTTATGGCGCCAAAGTGGGGAATAGCCCCGGGCTACGCGTCCCGAATCCTCGCCGCGGCGAAGGAGTGTCAAGGTCATGCCTGAAGGCCTGAGGGGGCGGCGGAACCAGATTGGGAGACAGATGAGGCAAAGGCGTCAAGCCTTGACGCTGCCGGGCAGACCTGCGTCGCAGAAAACCCCTGACGGTAGTTTGCATCCCGGAGAGGCATGAGCCCTGTTCGTTCACTCACTCACTACCCCTCACCAAAGACCGCTAATTCACCAGCCTTCTTCTCCCAGTTCGGGGCGCTGCGCGACGCCAGATGTCTGGCGGTCGAATACCACAACCTCGACCTCGGGCTCTCATTCACCGGTCCCTGCGGGGTAGGGAAGACCCACCTCGCCGTCCCCTACCATCAGGGCGCTGATCGAGGAGAAAGGGTCGAGTTGCCTGTTCCACGATTTCCGCGACCTGCTCCAAGAGATCCAGGAAAGTTACAACGCGGTCCACCAGGTGTCGGAAAGAAAAATCTGAGCGATTATCTATGAAGCGAAAATCTTAGTGATCGACGAACTGCGCACCACCAAATCATCAGGGTGGGCGCGCAACACCATGACCTAAACCATCAACAAGCTAAGCCGGTAAATAAACCGTCATGCATGCCAAGTGCTCGACACCATGAACCAAGTCATCAACCACAGGTACGACGAACGGAAGACCACTATCTTCACCTCCACCTGCCCGGAGGAGGCAGCGCAGAATGGGGAAGCTTGACCGAGCGCGTGGGCCTCAGGATCGGGTCGCGTCTCCACGAGACGTGTAAGAGATCCAAATTATCCGCAGAAGACTACCGCTCCGAAGGGGCATGCTTAAGGTGAAGCAGAACGCAATGGAATGCTGATTGCTGAGAGGTATCAGGACCCCGGCCTTCGGGTTCCCGCGAATGATCAGGCCTCTCAAGCGGGAGTGGGGTTGTGACGAAAAGTAAAAATTTGGAGATCGGATACTAACGCAGGCCCGATCCGGCAGCCGTTACCACGGGCCAACCTCGGCCAATTTATTCCCGAGACGAACCCTTCGCTGCAGCAACAGGAGCCCATCCTGTAGCCGCTCGAATCTATCAATAGCTCTGGCCCCGGCGGGGCCTGCGCCGCCAAGGAAGGTCGAATGACGTTGCCCATGAATACTACACAAGAGATCCAAGACCTGCCCGGATCCTCCGAGGCCGCGGCAGAGAAATTCTGTTCCTCCTCAAGCCACCCGGAACAAGCCGAGTGCGACAGCCGCTTCCTCATGACCGCGCCCATCGGCATCTACCGCAGCACCGCGGACGGGCACATCACATTTGCCAACCAAGCTTTCATCAAGCTGCTCGGCTTATCCTCCTTCGATGAGGTCGCCGCGCTCAACCTCGAGGAGCAAAGCCTCACCTCCTACTCGCGACACCTCTTCAAAGCCCGGCTCGAACTCGAGGGCGAGATCCAGGGCCTGGAGGCCTCCTGGCACCTGCCCGACGGCAGGACGATCTATGTGCGGGGAAACGCGCACGCAGTCAAAGGGGGAGGGGGAGAAATCCTCTACTTCGAAGGCACGGTAGAGGACATCACCGCCAGAAGGCGGGCCGAACTCGCCCTGCGCGACACCGAAAACCGCTATCGGGCGCTCGTGGAGACGGCCGAGGAAGGCATCTGGGTCATCGACGCCCTCAACCGCACGACTTTCGTCAACCGAAAGATGGCCGACCTGCTCGGCTACAGCGTCCAGGAGATGACCGGCGCCTCGCTCTTCGCCTTCATGGATCCAGAAGGACGGGCCATCGCCGAGAAGACGCTCGAACGGAGGAGGCACGGTTTCCGCGAGCAGCGCGATTTTAAATTCAAAGGCAAGGACGGAGGCGACCTCTGGGCTATCTGCGCCACCAGCCCCCTGCTTGACGCTGAAGGGCACTACGTAGGCCGTGTCGCATAATTCGATAGGCCATACACCTCCGGTGTCAGCCTCTTTTTACTACTTTTTCCTCCTTCATCACCTTGATCGCTATTCAGCCTTGAGCCAAGCCTGTGGC
>Ga0070707_100000256_pt1 | contig 53538 bp, 43 predicted proteins | sample KBSK5502metaG_FD_65468 | JGI IMG/M metagenome (GOLD analysis project Ga0070707, IMG submission 65468) | Corn, switchgrass and miscanthus rhizosphere microbial communities from Kellogg Biological Station, Michigan, USA - KBS K5-50-2 metaG | ecosystem: Host-associated > Plants > Roots >... | reverse complement strand
GCCTGGCCACCCGCCAGCACTACGACGAGCACACCGCCTTCCCCGCAGCAGACGAGACGACACGCACAGTCGCAGCTTGACAACTAAACGCATCGGATGTCTGCACAGCCACGGCCCGCCGATCCGGGCGGCGTGAGGGGACCCGGTCAGTCCTCGGGGACCAGCCAGAGCGCGCCGAGCGGGGGGAGGGCCAGCACGGCCGACGCCGGCTGGCCGTGGCGGGGCTGCGGCACGGCCTCGACGGAGCCCAGGTTGCCGACCCCGCTGCCGCCGTACCCGAACGCGTCGGTGTTGATGACCTCCCGCCACCGGCCCGCCCGGGGCAGCCCCACCTGGTACCGCAGGTGCGGCCTGCCCGAGAAGTTGACGATGCAGGCCAGGAGGCCCCCGGTGGCCGGCCGGGCCTGCCCGTCGGCGCCTTGCGGTGCCGCCGGGGCGGGGCCGAAGCGCAGGAACGACAGCACGTTGCCGCCCGCGTCGTTCGCGTCGATCCAGCCGAACCCCTCCGGCGAGTAGTCCAGCGCCCACATGGCCGGGTTGTCCCGGTAGGCCCGGTTCAGATCCCTGACCAGTTGCCGCACGCCGGCGTGGTGCTCGTCGCCGAGCGCCCACCAGTCCAGGCCGCGCTCGGACGACCACTCCGCGCCCTGGCCGAACTCCGACCCCATGAACAGCAACTGCTTGCCGGGGTGCGCCCACATGTAGGCGAACAGCGCGCGCAGCCCGGCGAACCTGTTCCATTCGTCGCCGGGCATCTTGCCCAGCAGCGACCCCTTGCCGTGCACCACCTCGTCGTGGGACAGCGGCAGCACGAAGTTCTCTGTGAACGCGTACATCAGCGAGAAGGTGATCTCGTTGTGGTGATAGTGCCGGAACACCGGGTCGTGCGCCAGGTAGTTCAGCGTGTCGTGCATCCACCCGAGGTTCCACTTGAAGCCGAACCCGAGCCCGCCCAGGTGCACCGGCCGGGTCACGCCCGGCCAGGCGGTGGACTCCTCGGCGATCATCATGATCCCGGGCACCTTGCCGTAGGTGGTGGCGTTGACCTCGCGCAAGAACGAGACCGCGTCGGTGTTCTCCCGGCCGCCGTGCTCGTTCGGCGTCCACTGCCCCGGCCCGCGGGAGTAGTCCAGGTACAGCATGGACGCCACGGCGTCCACCCGCAGCCCGTCGGCGTGGAAGTCCTGCAGCCAGTACAGCGCGTTGGCGACCAGGAAGTTCCGCACCTCGGGCCGGCCGAAGTCGAAGATCAGCGTGCCCCAGTCGGGGTGCTCGCCGCGCCGCGGGTCGGCGTGCTCGTACAGCGGGGTGCCGTCGAACCGGGCCAGCGCCCACTCGTCCTTGGGGAAGTGCGCGGGCACCCAGTCGAGGATGACCCCGATCCCCGCCTGGTGCAGCCGGTCCACCAGGTAGCGGAAGTCGTCCGGGCTGCCGAACCGGGCCGTCGGCGCGTAGTAGGACGTGACCTGGTAGCCCCACGATCCGCCGAACGGGTGCTCGGCGACCGGCAGGAGTTCCACGTGGGTGAAGCCCATCTCGGTGACGTACGCGGTCAGTTCGCCCGCCAGCTCACGGTAGGACAGGCCGGGCCGCCAGGAGCCGAGGTGCACCTCGTACACGCTGACGGGCTCGGCGGTTCGCTCCCCGCGGCCGCGCGCCGCCAGCCACTCCCCGTCGCCCCAGGTGTAGGAGGAGGTGAACACGACCGACGCGGTGGCGGGCGGGTGCTCGGCGCGGCTGGCCATCGGGTCCGCCTTGCGCCGCCACCGCCCGTCGGGCGCGCAGATGTCGAACTTGTAGTTGGTACCGTCGCCGACGCCGGGCACGAACAGCTCCCAGATGCCCGAGCCGCCGAGCGAGCGCATCGGGTGGCCACGTCCGTCCCAGTGGTTGAAGTCGCCGGCGACCCGCACGCCGCGCGCGTTCGGCGCCCAGACGGCGAACGAGGTCCCGGTGACCGTGCCGAACCCCACGCCGTCCGAGCCGTACTCGCGCACGTGCGCGCCCAGCACGCGCCACAGCTCCTCGTGCCGGCCCTCGCCGATCAGGTGCAGGTCGGTCTCGCCGAGCGTGGGCAGGAACCGGTACGGGCTGTCCACGATCCGCTCGGGCGTCGTGCTGCCCGGTTCCGCCCCCGGGTAGGTGACGGCGATCCGGTAGTCGGGCACCTCGGCCACCGGCAGGGTGCCGGCGAACACCCCCTCGTGCAGGTGGGACAGGGGGAACCGGCGGCCGTCGGAGAGGACCACCGCGACCGCGGCGGCCAGCGGCAGCAGTTCCCGCACCACGACCCCGTCCGGGCCGGGGTGCACGCCGAGCACGGCGTGCGGGTCGTAGTGCAGGCCGGCGACGATCCGGTCGATCTCGCCCGGCTGCACCCCGGCCCCCGGCCCGGGGGCGCCCGAGCGGACCGGCCCGGCGGGGCGACGCCCGGTCATGCCGCCCCGTCGGCGATCGAGCCGAGCGGGATGGGCAGCCACGAGGGCCGGTTTCTCGCCTCGTACATCACTTCGTAGACCGCCTTGTCCAGGGTGAGCGCGCGTACCAGGGTCCCATGCTTACCGGGATCCGCCCCGCCCGCCCGGGCGTATCCGGCGCAGAACGCGGCCTGGTTGCGCCGCGCCCAGTCCCGCGCCGCGACCGCCAGCGCGGCGTCCTCCTGCCCGGCAAGCTGGAACCGCGCGGCGTAGTCCAGGGAGCGCAGCATGCCCGCCACGTCGCGCAGCGCGGGGCGGGGCGCCCGCCGGCGCTCCAGCGGCACCGCCGGCTCCCCCTCGAAGTCCAGCAGCACCCACCCGCCGTGGGTGCGCATCACCTGGCCCAGGTGGTAGTCGCCGTGGATCCGCTGCACCTCGAGCGGGTCGGTGAGCGTGGCCACGTCCTCGAAGGCGGCCCGCGGCGCGCGGTCGCAGGCGGCCAGTTCGGGCACCGCGGCGGCGGCGCGGTCCAGCCGGTCCAGCATCTGCGCCGACATCTCCTGATAGGCCCGGGCGGGCAGTTCCTGGGTGCCGAACGCCTGCGCCAGATCCCGGTGCACCTCGGCGGTGGCCTCGCCGAGCCGCTCCGCCTCTCCGGCGAAGTCCCCGCCCGCCTGCGCCGCCTGGGTCCCCCCGCTCGCGTACAGGTCGCGGACGCTGGTGGCGGCCAGGGACCAGCCGTCCACCGCGTTGCGCAGGTAGGTGGACAGCACCGCGAGCACCGTGGGCAGCCCCTGCGTCTGCGCGGTGATCCAGCCCAGCGGCGCGGCCACGTGCGCCGAGCCCAGCCTGGCCAGCGCCTCGGGCACCTCCAGGTCGGGGTTGGGGCCGGGGGACAGCCGTCGGAACACCTTCAGGATGGCCTCCTCGCCGAACAGCAGGCTGGTGTTGCTCTGTTCGGCGGTGAGCACCAGGCTCTCCAGCCCGGTGTCGATATGACCGCCCGGTGGCTGGGCGAAGCGCAGGGGCCCGATCGTCTCCTGCGCGGCCATCGCCGCCAGCAGTATCTGCGTCAGGCCGGGGTCGTGCAGGGCGTCGTAGCAGGTCAGGCCCCGATCCACCGGGCCGATGACGGCATGCTCCAGCCACCCGGGCAGATCCGCCCGCAGGCCGAGGAACAGCTGGTATGAGTCGGTGCCGGCGGCCTGGGTGACGTCGATCATGAGGTGCTCGAGCCCGGGATCGCCCGCGGCCAGCGTGGTCCGTGCGGCCACGGCCAGGCCGGTGATGGGCGTTCCCTTACCGGCGAACCAGCGCCGTCCCGGCAACCAGCCGGCCAGGGTTTCCTCAAACGTCATGACTGCCATCTACCCCGCCGTGGCGGATTCACCGGCCCGGCGGGCCGCACGGCGGACTGTCGTTCGCGCCGCGCCCCCGGCACGGTGCCGGTTTCCCCTCGTCAGGCCCCGACGCTACGGCCTCAGGCCAGGAAGCTGGAACCAGTAGAACCCGTGCCCGGGCAGCGTCAGCAGGTAGGGGAGGTCCCCGATCGGCGGGAACGTCACCCCGCCCGTGCACTCCACCGGCGTGACGCCCTTGAACCTGCGGAGGTCGAGCTCGACCGGCTGGGGGAACCTGGACAGGTTGTTCACGCACAGGATGTGGTCGCTTGGGTCCATGCCCTCGGGCAGCCGCTCGGGGTCGGTGTACTCCCGGACGAACGCCAGCACGGACGGGTTGGAGGAGTTCAGCTCGTCGTAGGCGCCGAGGCCGAAGACCGGGTGGCGCTTGCGGATCTCGATCATCCGCTTGGTCCAGTGCAGCAGCGACGCGGAGTTGCGCTGCTGCGCCTCCACGTTGAGCGCCTGGTAGCCGTAGATCGGGTCCATGTTCACCGGCAGGTACAGCCGCTGCGGGTCGGAGGTGGAGAAGCCGGCGTTGCGGTCGAGGGTCCACTGCATCGGGGTGCGCACCCCGTCCCGGTCACCGAGCCAGATGTTGTCGCCCATGCCGATCTCGTCGCCGTAGTACATCACCGGCGAGCCGGGCAGCGACAGCAGCAGCGCGGTGAACAGTTCCAGCTGGTTGCGGTCGTTGTCGAGCAGCGGGGCCAGCCGCCGGCGGATACCGATGTTCGCCTTCATCCGGGGGTCCTTGGCGTACTCGGTGTACATGTAGTCCCGCTCGTCGTCGGTGACCATCTCCAGCGTCAGCTCGTCGTGGTTGCGCAGGAAGATGCCCCACTGGCAGCTGGCGGGGATGACGGGGGTCTGCGCCATGATCTCGCTGATCGGGTAGCGCTGCTCCCGGCGGACCGCCATGAAGATCCGCGGCATGAGCGGGAAATGGAACGCCATGTGGCATTCGTCCCCGCCGGTGCGCTCGTCGCCGAAGTACTGCACCACGTCGGCCGGCCACTGGTTCGCCTCGGCGAGCAGCACGCGGTCCGGGTACAGCCGGTCCACCTCGGACCGGACCCGCTTCAGGTACTCGTGGGTCTCCTTCAGGTTCTCGCAGTTGGTCCCCTCCCGCTCGTACAGGTAGGGGACCGCGTCCAGGCGGAACCCGTCGATGCCGAGGTCAAGCCAGAACCGCAGCACCTCCAGCATGGCGTCCTGGACCCGCGGGTTCTCGTAGTTGAGGTCCGGCTGGTGGGAGAAGAACCGGTGCCAGTAGTACTGCCCGCGGACCTGGTCGTAGGTCCAGTTGGACTGCTCGGTGTCGACGAAGATGATCCGCGCGTCGGCGTACCGCTCATCCGTATCGGACCAGACGTAGAAGTCGCCATACGGACCGCCGGGGTCGGACCGGGAAGCCTGGAACCACGGGTGTGCGTCGCTGGTGTGGTTCATGACCAGGTCCGCGATGACCCGGATGCCCCGTTCGTGGGCCTGGTCGACCAGGTCCACGAAATCCCCGAGGGTCCCGTAATCGGGCAGGATCGAGGTGAAGTCGGCGATGTCGTAGCCGCCGTCCCGCAGCGGCGAGTTGTAGATGGGCAGCAGCCAGATGCAGTCGATGCCCAGCCACTGCAGGTAGTCCAGCCGGGAGGTCAGCCCGCGCAGGTCCCCGGTGCCGTCGCCGCTGGAGTCGTGGAAACCGCGGACCAGCACCTCGTAGAACAGGGCCCGTTTGTACCACCGCGGGTCGCGGGGCTTGGCGAACGAGAACGGGTCGGGAACCGGCTCACCCGGTGGCGGGTTGAACGATCCCGGGCTGGCGGGACCGGGCCCGGCCAGCCCGGGCGGGAACTCGTGCGGTTGTGCGGCCACTCGCTTCTCCCTGGCGACGGGCTTATGCCGCCGTCACGCCGTGGGACCGGGTGTGACGGTGAATATGTGAGCAGGTGCGATCGCCGGATCAAGGCGCACGTAATTGGCCTGGCCCCATCGGTAGGACTCCCCGGTCAGCTCGTCGGTGACAACGAACTGCGACCGATCGTCCACTCCGAGTGCGGGCATGTCAAGCCACACGGTGGCCTCTCGCGGCTGGTGTGGATCCAGGTTCACGACGGCCAGCACGGTGTCCGCGTCCCGGCCGCTGCGCTTGGAAAAGCAGAGGAGTCCCGGCTGGTCGGCGTAATGGAACCGGAGGTTGCGCAACCAGTGCAGCGCGGGGTGGGATCTGCGGATCACATTCAGGCGCGTGATGAACGGTGCGATCCCGGTCGGCCCGTGCTCCGCGGCAGCCCAGTCCCGCGGCCGGAAGGCGTATTTTTCCGAGTCCAGGTATTCCTCGCTGCCCGGCCGCACGGGTGAGTTCTCGCACAGCTCGTACCCCGAATAGACGCCCCACGTCGGCGACAGCAGGGCGGCGAGCGCGGCCCGCACCCGGAACGCGGGCGGCCCGCCGTGCTGCAGGTACTCGGTGAGGATGTCCGGGGTGTTCACGAAGAAGTTCGGCCGCATGTACGCGGCCGCGTGCCCGGACAGTTCGCGCAGGTAGGCGGTCAGTTCGGTGGCGGTGTTGCGCCAGGTGAAGTACGTGTAGGACTGGTGGAAGCCGATCTTTGCGAGGGTGTGCATCATGGCCGGGCGGGTGAACGCCTCGGCCAGGAAGATAACGTCGGGGTCGGTGCCGTCCACCTCCGCGAGCAGCCGTTCCCAGAATGCGAGCGGCTTGGTGTGCGGGTTGTCCACCCGGAATACCCGCACCCCGTGGCTCATCCACAGGCGCACGATCCGGAGCACCTCCGCATACAGCCCCTCTGGGTCGCGGTCGAAGTTCAGCGGGTAGATGTCCTGGTATTTCTTTGGCGGGTTTTCCGCATGGGCGATGGAGCCGTCGGCGCGCTCGGTGAACCAGTCCGGGTGCGTGGTGACCCACGGGTGGTCCGGCGAGGTCTGCAGCGCCAGGTCGAGCGCCACCTCCATGCCGAGTTCGTGGGTGCGGGCCACGAACGCGTCGAAGTCGGCGAACGTGCCAAGCTCGGGGTGGATCGCGTCGTGGCCGCCGTGCGGCGAGCCGATGGCCCACGGTGACCCCGGGTCGCCGGGGCCCGCGTGCAGCGCGTTGTTGCGGCCCTTGCGGGCCGTGGTCCCGATGGGATGGACCGGTGGCAGGTAGACCACGTCGAAGCCCATCCGCGCGATCGCGTCCAGCCGGCACATGGCGGTGCGCAGCGTCCCGCCCCGTGGCGCGCGCCGCCCCATCGGGTCGGCCTGCACGCCCTCCGAGCGGGGGAAGAACTCATACCAGGCGCCGTACAGCGCCCGGGCCCGGTGCACCACCAGCGGGTAGGCGGCCGACCGGGTGAGCAGTTCGCGCAGCGGCGCCGCATCGAGGATCGCGAGGATCTCCTCGTCGTCGGCGGCGGCGAACCGGTCCCACGGCGCGAGCCGCCGGTCGCCCAGGCGCGCCGCCGCGGCCGCGAGCGCCGACCGGTGCCCCAGCGGGCGCGACGGTGACCGGGCCGCCCGGTCGAACAGCTTGGCCCCCTCCGCCAGCATGAGCTCCACGTCCTGGCCTCTGGGGATCTTGATGCCGGCGTCGTGGCGCCAGTGCCCGACCGGGTCGCCCCAGGCCTCCACGTGGAACCGCCACCGGCCCTCGGCGTCCGGGGTCACCTCGGCCGCGTAGCGGTCCGTCCCAGGGACGGTTTCCCGCATCCGGGCCGGTGGCAGCCGTTGCCCCGACGGGCCGCGCAGCACCACCCCGGCCCCGGGCATCTCGTGCCCCTCGCGGAAAACCGTCGCGGCGACCTCGAAGGTCTCCCCGGTCACGGCCTTGGCCGGCCGGCGCCCGCAGTCGATCACGGGCTCGACATCACTGATCACGATCCGACCGATCACCCCAGAACGCTACCCAGCAAGATGCGCGTGCACTCATGCCGCCCCCTGCTCGCCGTATCCGTATAAGGTCGCTCTGCGTGAGAGCCATCCGCACCTTCACCGTCCGGGCCTCGCTGCCCGGGCCGCTGGCCCCGCTGCACGACCTGATGCTGAACCTCCGCTGGTCCTGGCATGCCGGCACGCGGGAGTTGTTCACCGCGCTTGACCCGGCCGGCCGGGAGCGCGCGGGCCACGACCCGATCGCGCTGCTCGGCGAGGTCCCCCCCGAGCACCTGGCCCGCCTGGCCGCCGACGGGGAGTACCTCGCGCGGCTGCAACGCGCGAGCGAGGACCTGCGGGAGTACCTGTCCGCGGCGCGGTGGTACCAGCGGCCGGACGGTGCGGACCCGGCCGCGCGCCCGGCGGCCGTCGCCTACTTCTCCCCCGAGTTCGGGATCGCGGCCGCCCTGCCGCAGTACTCCGGCGGGCTCGGCATCCTGGCCGGCGACCACCTGAAGGCCGCCAGCGACCTGGGCGCGCCGCTGATCGGCGTGGGCCTGCTCTACCGGCACGGCTACTTCAGCCAGTCGCTGTCGCCGGAAGGGTGGCAGCTCGAGCGCTACCCGGCGGGCGACCCGAACGGCCTGCCGCTCACCCTGCTGCGCGGCACCGACGGCGCGCCGGTCACCGTGGTGCTGGCGCTCGGCGAGGGCGGCCCGCTGGCCGCGCAGGTCTGGCTCGCCCGGGTCGGCCGGGTGCCGCTGCTCCTGCTCGACTCCTACGTGGAGCAGAACGAGCCCGGCCTGCGCGAGATCACCGACCGGCTCTACGGCGGCGGCAGCGAGCACCGGCTGCGCCAGGAGCTGCTGCTCGGCATGGGCGGCGTGCGGGCGGTGCGCGCCTACTGCGCGCTGACCGGCCATCCACAGCCCGAGGTGTTCCACACCAACGAGGGTCACGCCGGGTTCCTCGGGCTGGAGCGGATCCGTGAATACGCCGGGCTCGGGCTGAGCTTCGACGAAGCGATCGAGCTGTGCCGGGCCGGCACCGTGTTCACCACGCATACCCCGGTTCCCGCCGGCATCGACCGGTTCGCCAGGGAACTGGTGGAACGCGAGTTCAGCGGCGTCGCGGCGGACCCGGCGCTGCCGCTGGAGCGGGTGCTCGCGCTCGGCGCGGAGACCTACCCCGGCGGGGACCCAGCCGTGTTCAACATGGCCGTGATGGGCATGCGGCTGGCCCAGCGGGTGAACGGCGTGAGCAGGCTGCACGGCACGGTGAGCCGGGAGATGTTCGCGGGCCTGTGGCCCGGGTTCGACGCCAGCGAGGTGCCGATCGGCTCGATCACCAACGGCGTGCACGTCGCCACCTGGGTGGCGGCGGAGATCCTCGGCCGCGGCGCGGATGACCACGACCGCGGCGCGGAGGACGGCCCGGACTGGCACCGGATCGCCGAGACCGGGCCGGCCGAGCTGTGGGAGATCCGCCGCATGCTGCGCCGCCGCCTGGTCACCGAGGCGCGGGAGCGGCTGCGCGCGTCCTGGCGGCAGCGCGGGGTGTCCGAGGCCGAGCTGGGCTGGACCGGCCACGCCCTGGATGAGAACGTGCTGACGATCGGGTTCGCCCGCCGGGTGCCGTCCTACAAGCGGCTCACGCTGATGCTGCACGACACCGAGCGGCTGACCGCCCTGCTGCTGGACCCGCATTGCCCGCTGCAGGTGGTGGTCGCGGGCAAGGCCCATCCCGCCGACGACGGCGGCAAGCAGCTGATCCAGCAGATGGTCCGGTTCGCCGACGACCCCCGGGTGCGGCACCGCATCGTGTTCCTGCCGGACTACGACATGGAACTGGCCGCGGCCATGGTCGCGGGCTGCGACGTCTGGCTCAACAACCCGCTGCGGCCGCTCGAGGCGTGCGGCACGTCGGGCATGAAGTCCGCGCTGAACGGCGGGCTGAACGCCTCGGTGCGGGACGGCTGGTGGGATGAGTGGTTCGACGGCGAGAACGGCTGGGCCATCCCGTCGGCCGATGACGTGGCCGACGACGCACGCCGCGACGAACTGGAGTCCGCCGCCCTGTACGACCTGCTGGAAGAGGTCGTGGCCCCGCTGTTCTACGAGAGGGGTGCCGACGGCCTGCCGCAGCGGTGGCTGGAGATGGTCGCGCACACCCTCGCCGGCCTCGGGCCGCGGGCGCAGGCGTCCCGGATGGTCCGCGAGTACGTGGAGACCCTGTACGTGCCCGCCGCGCGCGCCTCCCGGGCCCTGGCCGACGGCGGCGAGCCGCCGTTCAAGCCGGCCCGTGAACTGGCCGCCTGGAAGCAGCGGGTCACGGCGGCCTGGCCGGCCGTGCGGATCGAGCACGTCGAGGCGGGTGACGGTGACCACGGCCCCGGGGAGCGGCTGCCGGTGCGGGCCAGCGTGGCCCTGGGCGAGCTGTCCCCCCGGGATGTCCGGGTCGAGGTCGTCTGCGGCCGGGTGACCGACGAGGAGGACATCGTGGAGCCGCAGGCCAGCGCGCTGGAGCCGGACGCGCTCGCGATCGCCGACGGCGCGGCCGGCACCGTCCGGTACGCCGGGGAGGCGCGGCTGGGCCGGCCGGGCCCGTTCGGGTACACGGTGCGCGTGGTGCCCTGCCACCCGCTGCTGGCGAGCACCGCCGAGCTGGGCCTGGTCACCTACCCCGACGCCCCCGAGGGGATGACCAACGGCGACCTCCGTTAAGGGACGTTAGGCCCCTGAAGGGGTTATCCCTGGTAACTGGCTATGCAACAGGTTCGCTAGAGCGCTTAGTAGTAACTCTGTGCATGTAAACCAATGCGCTCTGTATCGCGTCTGAGTAGGGTGTGTCTTGTAGATCTATTCCAAGTCGGAGATCTGCGACGTATGCGCCAGTGCCCCCGGTGCGCAGCCAGCTGCGCGGGTCAGCGGGGGGCGACCGCACAAGCCCTGGGGGGGCCAAATGAGGGACACAACCCCGCACGTGTTACGACTGCCCGGCCGTGTCACTTTCGTCGCCGCCCGACCCCAGCACGCGAAAGGACAACAGTCACCATGAGGTCAGACATCCAGCCGGACAGCCCGCTTCTCACCCCGGCAGAGGTCGCCGCGCTCTTCCGGGTGGATCCGAAGACCGTCACCCGGTGGGCGCAGCAGGGCAAGCTCCGCTCGATCCGTACCCTGGGCGGGCACCGCCGCTACCGCGAGGCCGAGGTCCAGGCCTTCCTCCACCGGCCAGTGCATCAGGGTTGACGGGGCAACCAGGCCAACCCACCCCGGCCCGGTATCTGGCTGGCCTGACGGCAAGGGCCGGCCAGGTACGGGGTCAACTAGGATTCCCCGCATGGGCGAGTTCGTCAGGGTAGAGCGCGACGGGGCGATCGCGACGATACGTCTGGACCGGCCACCGATGAACGCGCTCAACGCGCGGGTCCAGGACGAGATCGCGGCCGCCGCCATCGAGACCGACGCCGATCCCGGGGTACGCGCCGTGGTGCTCTACGGCGGGGAGAAGGTCTTCGCGGCCGGCGCCGACATCAAGGAGATGGCCGAGGCCAGCTTCGCCGACGTCGCGATGGACAGCCGCAGGCTGCAGGCCGCCTTCACCGCGGTGGCCAGGATCGGCAAGCCGGTCGTGGCGGCGGTCACCGGGTATGCCCTCGGCGGGGGGCTGGAGCTTGCGCTGTGCGCCGACTTCCGCGTGGCCGGCGAGGGCGCCCGGCTCGGCCAGCCCGAGATCCTGCTCGGCATCATTCCCGGGGCCGGCGGTACCCAGCGGCTCCCCCGGCTCGTCGGGCCCGCCCGGGCCAAGGACATCGTCTTCACCGGCCGCTTCGTGGCCGCGCCGGAGGCGCTCGCGATCGGCCTGGTGGACCGGGTGGTCCCGGACGCGGAGGTGTACCAGGCGGCGTGCGGCCTGGTGGCCCGGTACGCCACCGGCCCGGCCGTGGCGCTCCGCGCGGCCAAGCAGGCCATCGACGCCGGGCTCGAATCCGACCTGGACACCGGCCTGGAAATCGAGCGGCTGAACTTCGCCGCGCTGTTCGCGACCGAGGACCAGCGCGCGGGAATGCGCAGTTTCATCGAGAATGGGCCTGGGAAGGCCACCTTTGCCGGGCGCTGAGACCGGCGGGCGGCGGGCCCGCAGTCCCGGCACCCACGGCGAGGAGCAGAGCCGATGCATCCGCTGACCACCCACGGCCGGCCGGTCCCCGGCCGGCCGTCCCGGCCATGACCGAGCCCGGCGACGGCCTCTCCCTCGAGGAGATCACCGCCGCTCTGCGCGCGGACAGCGCCGACGTGGCCCTGTACGCGCGCGTGCTCACCGAATCCCTGGGGGAGGCACTGCCACCGGGCTGCGTCGAGGTCGACCGGGCCCGGACCGTGTCCGACCGGATGCGGGGGCGCCCCGGCCAGGTCCAGAAGGTCACCGTCCGCCTCGGTGAGAAGGTGCTCACCCTGTCGGTGCAGCCGGGCCGCCCGCCCGCCGCGGAGATCTGCCGGGAGGTACGGGGCGTCGTTCTCTCCCGTCAGCCCGCCGGGCTGCAGGAATGGCTGGACGACCTGGCCGCCGAACTCGTCGCCCACGCGCGGCAGAACTCTCGCGCGGCCGAGGTGCTGCGCAAGCTCGTCGCGGGTTCCTAGGAGTTCGCCCGGCGGCGGGCTTGCCGAACCGGGCGGGGATGCGGAAGGGGGCTCCGTAATCTGGGATATGCCATGAACGATCAGGACCTGATGCCGGACAGGCTCGGGGAATACCGCCTGCTCGACCGGATCGGCGAGGGCGGCATGGGCGTTGTCTACCTGGCCCGTGACCGCCGCCACCGCACGGTCGCGCTGAAGGTCCTGCGTGCCACCGTGGCGGGCGACCCGACGGCGCGGCGCCGCCTCGCCCGTGAGGTCGAGACCATGCAACGGGTCCGCAGCCCGCACGTGGCCGAGGTGATCGACGCCGACCTCGAGGGCGGCATGCCCTACATCGTGACCCGGTTCGTGCCCGGCCGGACCCTGGACGACGTGGTGAGCCAGGACGGCCCGCTGCGCGGTCCCGCGCTGTCCCGGCTGGCCTGCGGGCTCGCCGAGGCCCTGGTCGCGGTGCACGCCGCCGGGGTGGTGCACCGCGACGTCAAGCCCGGCAACGTGATGCTGTTCCAGGAAACGCCCGTCGTGATCGACTTCGGTATCGCCCAGGGACCGGACGCCACCCGGCTGACCATGACCGGGATGTTCATGGGCACCCCGGGCTACCTGGCGCCCGAGGTGATCGAGGGCCGGCCGAGCAGCCAGGCCTCCGACGTGCACGCATGGGGCGCCACGGTGGCGTTCGCGGCCACCGGCCGGCCGCCCTACGGCACCGGCCCCTACGAGGGCATCTTCTACCGCATCGTGAACGGGCAGCCGGACCTGAGCGGGGTTCCCGCGCCGCTGCTCCCGCTGCTGGCCGCCGCGCTCGCCAGGGATCCCTCGCACCGGCCCCCCGCGGTACAACTCCGCGCCCAGGCAGCGGTGATCGACCCCGGCACTCTCGTTCAGAATCATGAACAGGCCGGCCTCGCGGTGCCCCTGGCGGCGGCCGCCTACGTGCCGCCCGCACCCGTGGCCGGCGGCCCGTCGGGCTACGTGCCGCCGACCGTTACCGCTCCCGGCGCGCACGGCCCGACCGTCATGCCCGGGGCCTCGCCCGGCACCCACCCGATGGCGGAGTGGCGGCCACTCCCCGAGGATCTCGGTGACGTGCTCACCCCGGTTGCCTACGCGCGCCGGCCCGCCGCGGTGCCGCAGTCCGGCGCCGCCGCCGGACCGGGCCCGGCCGCCGCGGCCCGGCCCGCCGCCAGGCCGGAGCCACCCGCCCGGGCGCGCTGGAACCCGCTCCTGGTGGCCGCCGCGGTCGTGCTGGTGGCCAGCGTCAGCGTCACCCTGCCGGTGGCCGGCACCGTGGCCGCCCTGCTGCTGTTCGCGGCGCTGCGCACGGCCGGCCTGGTCCAGCGGCGCACCTCCGCGCGCCGCGCCGCGCGCGGGGCCCGCGCCATGGACCCGGTCGTCACCGTCTTCACCCTGCCCTGGTTCGTGCTGCGGTCGCTGTTCGGGCTGCTGCTCCTCGCGCCGCTGGCCCTGGCCGCCGCCGCGCTCGCGGCCGGCATCACGGTCGCCATCGCGCCCGGTGACTGGCCCTACCGCGCCCTTGCCTACGCCGCGGGTGCGCTGGTGCTGTTCTACGGGTTCGGGCCCGGTTCCGGCGTGCCCCGTACCCAGCTCAAGCGGGTCTTCGGCACGTTCACCAGGAGCCCGGCGGCCCGGATCGTCGTGGTGCTGGGCGTGACCGCGCTCGCGCTCGCGGCGCTCAGCGCGGCGGTGTCCTCGCCGTCGGTCTACTGGCCGACCGTGGTGCCGGGGCACGTGGTCCGCTTCGGGGTGACCCACCTGTGGCCATTCCGCAGCCTCGCCTACCTGGCCCATCTGCCCGGGCCGCACCGCTTCGGCCTGCTCCACGGCCGGTTCCTGCCCGGCGTCCTAAGCCACCTGAGGTGACCTGAGCCACGACGTGGCCCGGGCATCCCCGGACGAGGCGATTGTGCTAACTGACCCGGTGACCGGTGCCGTTGTGCTGGCCGGCCCGGCGGGCGGCCGCGCCGACGCCCTCGCCCCGGTCGGCGCCGACGCCCGGGCCGGGACCGTCCCTGGCCGGCCGCGCCGTCTCCCGCTGCCGCGGCGGCGGCACCGCGCCCGGCGCCGGCCCGGGGGCGGGGGGCTCCGCGCGGTCGGCCGTGCCCGGCTGTGGCGGGCGCTCGGCCCGTTCGGCCGGCGGGAGCGGGCGGACCAGGCCGAGGGCGATCACCTCGTTGGCGAGCCGTACCCGGCGGTTCTGGCCCTCGGGGACGCGGAACTTCTGGTATAGGCGCAGCAGGTGCTGCTTGACGGCCGCCTCCGTCACCACCAGGTCGGCCGCGATCTCGCGGGCCGTCGCGGGGGCCACGAAGGCCTCGTCGGACAGGGCCGGGCGGCACAGGGACGTGAGCACGTCCAGTTCGCGGCGGGTCAGCTCGGGGCTCGCCGACCGCCGCAGCTCGACCTCGGCGGCGATGTCCTCCCCGGGGATCCCCCCGACCCGGCAGCGCGCGGCGCCGAAGCTGAGCACATCGCCCTCTTCCAGCACCCTGCGGGCCACGAGCCGCCCGTTGACCCGCGTCCCGTTACGTGATAATCCCAGGTCCGCGACGTAGGCGTATGGGCCGTGGCGGACGATCTCGGCGTGCAGCCGGGAGACACTGGGGTCGGCCAGCCGGATGTCCACACCGCTGCCGCGGCCCACCGTGGTCACCGCCCCGGCCAGCGGGATGACATCGCCGGTCTCTTCGATGCGAATGTAGGGCCCCTCCACAAGGTTCTCCTGCCTGCCTACGTAGCGACTGAGGTCTTACGGTCTGGTTACCCCTTCGCGGCTGCTTCCTATCACCCGTACCGCGATTGGTGCCCCGGTATGCCTTTGCCGTCCGGGCGTTCTGCGGCCCGTGTTCCCGTGGACCGTGCGGCCCAGCGAGACCGGTCGCCAGTACACTGCCGACGGGCCATGAGGAAGGAAAACAAATGGCGGACAAGCCGTCCAGGGGCCTGGCGCACGCCGTCCCGCCACGGGCGGGCCGCCGGCCGTCCAGGGGCCTGGCGCACGCCGTCCCGCCGCGGGCGGGCCGCCGGCCGTCCAGGGGCCTGGCGCACGCCGTCCCGCCGCGGGCGGGCCGCCCCGCCGGCACCGCCCGCCGTGGGGAGGCGGGCGCCGGCGGATGGCTTGCGTACCTGGTGGTCCTGGCCGGTGTCGCGGCCGTTCTCGGCTGGCTGTGGGCGGGCGGTGGGCACGCCGTCAAGGGGGGTACGTTGGCACTGGCGGGAGTGATGTTCGCCGCCGCACTTGCCAGGCTGGCGCTGCCGGAGAGCCGGGCTGGCCCGCTCGCATCGAGGAAGCGCCTCACGGATGTGGTCACCCTGGCCGCGCTGGCCGCCGGGCTGCTGGCCGCGGGGCTGCTGCTGCCGGTGCCGCGGTGAGGTGAGTCAAGCCACTGCCGCCGGGCCCGTGAAGCGGAACGGGGAGGTGGGTGGGGGGCAGTTCCGGCCAGGGCGGCCCCGTGCCGGGCCGGGCCGCGCGTGACAAAGGCGCCGGGCCGCAAAAGGGAAGGAACAAGCGCCAATGCCCAAGATCAAGGTGGTCAATCCCGTCGTCGAGCTGGACGGCGATGAGATGACCAGGATCATCTGGAAGTTCATCAAGGACCAGCTCATCCTGCCCTACCTGGATGTGGACCTGAAGTACTACGACCTATCGGTCACCCACCGCGACGAGACCGACGACCAGGTCACGGTGGACGCGGCGAACGCGATCAAGAAGTACGGGGTCGGCGTGAAGTGCGCCACGATCACCCCCGACGAGGCCCGCGTCGCCGAGTTCGGGCTGAAGAAGATGTGGCGCTCGCCCAACGGCACGATCCGCAACATCCTCGGCGGCGTGGTGTTCCGCGAGCCGATCGTGGTGAAAAACGTGCCCCGCTTCGTCCCCGGTTGGACCAAGCCGATCATCATCGGCCGGCACGCCCACGGCGACCAGTACCGGGCCACCGACTTCGTGGTCCCCGGCCCGGGCCGGGTGCTGATCACCTACGAGCCGGACGAGGGCACCAGCGCCAGCGGTTTCGAACTGGAGGTCAGCCGGTTCACCGGCGGCGGCGTCGCCATGGGGATGTACAACTACGACGACTCGATCAGGGACTTCGCGCGCGCCACCATGCGGTACGCGCTCAGCCGCGGCTACCCGCTGTACCTGTCCACCAAGAACACGATCCTGAAGGCCTACGACGGGCGGTTCAAGGACCTGTTCGCCGAGATATACGAGTCGGAGTTCAAGGCCGAGTTCGAGGCGGCCGGCCTCACCTACGACCACCGGCTGATCGACGACATGGTCGCCCAGGTCCTCAAGGGCGACGGCGGCATCGTCTGGGCGTGCAAGAACTACGACGGGGACGTGGAGTCCGACGTGGTGGCCCAGGGCTTTGGGTCCCTCGGCCTGATGACCAGCGTGCTGATGACACCGGACGGGCGCACCGTCGAGGCCGAGGCGGCGCACGGCACGGTGACCAGGCACTACCGCAGGCACCAGCAGGGCATGGCCACCTCAACCAACCCGATCGCCTCCATCTTCGCCTGGACCCGCGGCCTGGCGCACCGCGGCGAACTGGACGGCACCCCGGACGTCACCGCCTTCGCGGAGACTCTGGAGAAGGTCTGCGTGCAGACCGTGGAAAGCGGCAAGATGACCAAGGACCTGGCCGTGCTGATCGGCGCCGACGCGCCGTACCTGAACACCGAGGACTTCCTGGCGGCGCTGGATGCCAACCTCCGCGCCGCGATGGGTTCGTGAGCGCACGTCCGCCCGAGCACGCAGAAGGAGACCGGAACAGATGGCCCGCAAGGGGAAGGTAGCCGTGGTCGGCGCCGGGTTCTACGGCTCGACCACGGCGCAGCGGCTGGCCGAGTACGACATCTTCAACGAGGTCGTGCTCACCGACATCATCGAGGGAAGGCCCGAAGGGCTCGCGCTGGACATGAACCAGTCGCGCCCGGTGGAGGGGTTCGAGACCAAGGTCACCGGGCAGACCACCGGCCAGGCCGGCGAGGGGTACGAGGCGATCGCCGGGGCCGGGATCGTCATCGTCACCGCCGGGCTGCCGCGCAAGCCCGGCATGAGCCGGATGGACCTTATCGAGGTCAACGCCAAGATCGTCCGCGCGGTGGTGGAGAACGTGGTGAAATACGCGCCCGAGGCCGTGCTGATCGTGGTCTCCAACCCGCTGGACGAGATGACCGCGCTGGCGGCGAAGGTCTCGGGCTTCCCCTCCCACCGGGTCATGGGGCAGGCGGGCATGCTGGACACGGCCAGGTTCAGCTACTTCGTCGCGGAGCGGCTCGGCGTGCCGGTCTCCTCGGTGCGCACGCTGACCCTCGGCTCGCACGGGGACACCATGGTCCCGGTGCCCTCGGCCTGCTCGGTGGACGGGGTGCCGCTGGCCGAGCGGTTGCCCGCCGCCGACATCGACGCGCTGGTGGAGCGGACCAGGCAGGGCGGCGCGGAGATCGTCGCGCTGCTGAAGACCGGCTCCGCGTACTACGCGCCCTCGGCGGCCGCGGCCAGGATGGCCCGCGCCGTGGCGGAGGACTCCGGCGCGGTGCTGCCGGTCTGCGCGTGGGTGGACGGCCAGTACGGCATCTCCGGCGTCTACCTTGGCGTCGAGGCCGAGCTGGGCGCGACGGGGATCCGCCGGGTCGTGGCCCGCGACCTGACCGGGCCGGAACTCGCCGCGCTGCGCGAGGCCGCCGAAGCCGTCCGGGTTAAGCAGGAGTCCGTGGCCAGCCTCTGAGGCGCCGTGGTCGCGAGAAGTTCAGCGGGTGAGCCGGCGGACGGCCAGCTCGGTGAGCAGGGCGGCGCCGTCGGCCAGCACCGTGTCGTCGAACACGGCCAGCGCGGAGTGGTTGAACGGCGCCGTGGCCGGGTCCACCCCGGGTGGGCAGGCGCCAAGCATGACGAACGCGCCGGGGACCTGCTCCAGGACGTAGGAGAAGTCCTCGGCCCCGGCCATCGGGTTGGCCTGGGGGCGGAACCGGTCCTCGCCGAGGACGTCCGCCACCACCTCGGCGGCGAACTGCACCTCCTCCTCGTCGTTGACGGTCACCGGGTACGAGTTGACGAACTCCGCCGTCGCGATGAGCCCGTGCGCCGCGGCGGCCTCGTGCACCAGGCGGACCACCGACTCCCGCACCAGGTCCCGTGACCGCGGGGAGAACGAGCGGATCGTCACCTGCAGCCGGGCCTCGTCCGGGATGACGTTGTTCGTGGTCCCCGCGTGGAAGCTGCCGACGGTGATGACCACCGGGTCGAAGATGTCGAAGCGCCGGGTCACCAGCACCTGCAGCGCGGTCACGATCTCGGCGGCCACCGGGATGGGATCGGCGGCGTGGTGCGGCTGGGAGCCGTGCCCGCCGCGGCCGGTGACGGTGATGTCCAGTGCGTCGGCCGCGGCCATCATCGGCCCCTCCCGGCTGCTGAACACCCCGGCCGGCAGCTCCGCCGACGCGACGTGCAGCGCATAGGCGGCGCCGGCGCGCTCGCCGGCCGCGTCGAGCACCCCCTCCTCGATCATGTACCGGGCGCCGCCGTACCCCTCCTCGCCCGGCTGGAACATGAACACGACGCTGCCCGGCAGGTCCGCCTTGCGCGCCGACAGCAGGCGGGCCGCCCCGACGAGCATCGCCGAATGCAGGTCATGCCCGCAGGCGTGCATGGCGCCGTCGATCCGTGAGGCGAAATCGAGACCGGTCCGCTCGGCGACCGGCAGCGCGTCCATGTCGGCCCGCAGCAGCACCACCCTTTCAACATCCCCCTTGACCCCGCCGCTCAGCACGGCGGTGATCGAGGTCAGCGCCGAGCCCAGGGTGACCTCCAGCGGCAGCCCGTCCAGCGCGGCGAGGATCTTCTCCTGGGTCAGCGGCAGTTGCAGCCCGACCTCCGGCTCGGCGTGGATGGCGCGCCGCAGATCGGCGAGTTCGCCCGCGATCGCCGCCGCGTCCTGCGCTGGTGACATGTGCCGCTCCTCCCCGGTGTCCTGGCTGCCGCCCCAGAATGTCACAGCAGGCGGCGCGCGCCGGCGGAGGGCGGCGCGGCCAGGAACGCCGGCGCCGGCCAGCCCCGGCCGGCGTACGCCGCCACCACCGCGGCGCGGACCGCCGCGTCGTCCGCGGGCACCAGCGCGATCACCGAGCCGCCGAAACCGCCGCCGACCATCCTGGCGCCCAGCGCGCCCGCCCCCTCGGCCGCCTCGGCGGCCACGTCGGCCCGCGGCCAGGAGATCTCGAAGTCGTCCCGCAGCGACGCGTGCGACGCGTGCAACAGCGGGCCCAGCTCGGCCACGTCGTGCGCCCCGAGCAGGTCCGCCGCCGCGCGCACCCGGCGGTCGTCGGAGATCACGTGGCGGGCCCGCCGGGCCAGCACCGGGTCCGCGATCCGGAAGGCCCGCGCCGGGTCGGCCACGTCCCGCAGGCAGGGCACCCCGAGTGCCCGCGCTGCCCGCTCGCATTCCTGCCTGCGCCGCGCGTACCTGCCGTCGGTGAGCGCGTGCCGGGCACCGGTGTCCGCCACGAGCAGCGCGAGCCCGGCCGCCGCCGGGTCGAACGGCACCGGGGTGATCTCCCCGCTGCGGCAGTCGAGCAGCAGGGCGTGGCCCGCCTCGCCGAGCAGCGACGCGGACTGGTCCATGATCCCGCTGGGCACGCCGGCCATCTCGTTCTCCGCCCGGCGGGCCAGCCGCACCAGTTCGCTGCGGGGCGCGCGCACCTGGTACAGGTCGGCGAGCGCGATCGCCACCGCGCACTCGATCGCGGCCGAGGACGACAGGCCGGCCCCCTGCGGCAGGTCGGAGTCGATCACCAGGCTGGCCCCGCCCACGGGGTGGCCGGCCTCCCGCATGGCCCAGGCGACGCCGGCCGGGTAGGCGGCCCAGCCGGTCACGCCGCCCGGGCCGAGCCCGGCCAGGGGCACGCTGGCCCGCTCGCCGGCCTGCAGCGACGCGATGTCGAGCAGCCCGTCGCCGCGCCGCCGGGCGGCCACCGCCACGCCGCGGTCGAGCGCGAACGGCAGCACCCAGCCGCCGTTGTAGTCGGTGTGCTCGCCGATCAGGTTCACCCGGCCCGGCGCGTGCCAGGCCCCCTCGGGTTCCGTGCCGTGGCAGGCACGGAACCGCTCCGCGGCGCGGACCGCGACGGCCGTTGCGGTCACCGCTCGCCGCGCCGGGCGGGCGGGCGGTGCGCGGACCGCTCGAGGGTGAACTGCCAGGCGTCCGCGACCATCGCGGCCAGCCCGCGCTCGGCACGCCACCCGAGGTCGGCGTGGATCCGGCCGGAGGACGCGACGAGGACCGCCGGGTCACCGGGGCGGCGCGCGGCGAACCGGGACGGAATGTCCCGGCCGGTCACCTCGCGGCAGGCGCCGAGCACCTCGAGGTTGGAGAAACCGGCTCCGCTGCCCAGGTTGTAGACCCGGTGCTCACCGGGCACGCACGCGTCCAGGGCCAGCATGTGCGCCCGCGCCAGGTCGGCGACGTGGATGTAGTCCCGGATGCAGGTACCGTCCGGGGTCGCGTAGTCGTCGCCGAACAGCCGCACCCCACCCGCCTCCCCATCCCCCTTCACTGCGCCGCGGAGGGCCACCGCCAGGATGCTGGGGATGAGGTGGGTCTCCGGCTGGTGCCGCTCGCCCAGCCACCGTCCGTCCGGGCCGGCCGCCGCGCCGGCGACGTTGAAGTAGCGCAGGCTCACCGCGCCGATCTTGTGCATCCTGGCGTGCTCGGCCAGCGCGGTGTCCACGGCCAGTTTGGAGGCGCCGTACGGGCTGGCCGGGCGGGCCGGGGCGGACTCCTCGATGGGGGTGTGCTCGGGCTCGCCGTAGACCGCCGCGGTCGAGGAGAACACGATCCTGGCGGTCCGGCTGACCCGCATCGCCTCCAGCAGCGCGAGCGAGCCGCCCAGGTTGTTCGCCCAGTACAGCGACGGCCTGGCGACCGACTCGGCGACCAGCGACTTGGCGGCGAAGTGCAGCACCGCGTCGGCGCCGCCGGCGAGCATGGCCTGCGCCCGCTCGCGGACCTGCCCCCGGGTGAACGAGGCGCCCGCAGGCACCGCGTCGGCGTGCCCGGTGGACAGGTCGTCGAGGATGGCGACCTGGTGCCCCTCGCGCAGCGCCATCGCCGCCACCACGCTGCCGATGTACCCCGCCCCGCCGGTCACCAGCAGCTTCATCCGGCCTCCCGCAGCCTGCGCGCGGCGTCCTCCGGCAGCACGTCGTTGATCCAGACTCCCATGCCCGATTCGCTGCCCGCGAGGTACTTCAGCTTGCCCGGTGCCCGCCGGATGGACAGCACCTGCAGGTGCAGCCCGAACTCCTGGCGCGCGAACGGGTCACCGCCCGGCGCCTGGTGCCACGCCGCGATATACGGCAGCGGCACGCCGAACAGCGCGTCAAGGCGCCGCAGCACGTCAAGGTACAGAGTGCAAAACGCCTCGCGGGCGGCTGGCGTGAGTTCCGGGAGGCTGGCCACCCGCCGGGCCGGGAAGAGCAGCACCTCGTACGGCCAGCGGGCGGCGGCGGGCACGAACGCGGCCCAGTGCTCGTTACGGCAGACGATCCGGGTGCCGGCCGCCAGCTCACCGGCGAGAACCTCGTCGAACAGGTTCGCCCGCCGGGCGGCCGCGTGCGCCTTGGCCTGGCGGAGCATCCGGTCGGTGCGCGGGGTGACGAACGGGTAGCCGTAGATCTGGCCGTGCGGGTGGCTGAGCGTGACGCCGATCTCCTCGCCCCGGTTCTCGAAGCAGTAGACCTGCTCGATGCCCGGCATACCCGAAAGCACCGCGGTGCGGTCCGCCCAGGCCTCCAGGACCGTGCGGGCCCGCCGGGGGGACAGGCTCGCGAACGAGGCGCCGTGGTCGGAGGTGAAGCAGACGACCTCGCACCGGCCGATGGCGGGCCGGCCGGGAACGCCCGCGGTCTCCAGCGGGCCCCCCGGCAGGGGCATGGAGTGCAGCGGCATGGCTGACAGCCCGTCCGTGGCCGCCGCGGGGTCGCCGGCGCCGCGTAGCGAGGGGAACCGGTTCTCGAACACCACCACGTCGTAGTCGTCCGCGGGGATCTCCGTGAGCCGCCCCTCTCGCGACGGGTCGAGCGGGCATTCCTCGGTCGGCGGCAGGAACGTCCGGTCCTGGCGCTGCGCGGCGATGATCACCCATTCCCCGGCCAGCGCGTCCCACCGCAGCCCGGACGCGGATCGGTCCTCGCCGGCCACCTCGCCGGCACCGGCTGGCCGGTAGCCGAGCGGCCTGCGGTCGGGCACCTTGGCCCGGCCCAGCCCCGGCGCCTCGTCGTAGTAGATGATCTCGCGCCCGTCCGCCAGCCGGGCGCTGTCCTTCCAGAACTTCTCTCCTCCCACGGGACACATACGGTAGCCGGGCCGGGCGCGTTCATCACTCTCCCCGGGTGTGGCCGGGCGGGCCGGGGTGCGGGTCCCGCTCTCCTCCGCCCGGTCGAGTTCGGCGCCGAGCCCGACGCTGAAATGGTCGGGCCCGACGGCTTTGACCGCGTCGGTGACGTGACTTCCTAATGTCTTGATGGCGTCCATGGCCGAGCCCAGGCCCTCGGGCAGCGTGCTGCCGACCTCGTGCTCCGCGCTGTCCTGCCGGGCCTCGACGTAGAACCGGACGCCGTCGAGGACGACCGCTACCTCGGTGACCCCGTCATCGCTCATGGTTCCCGCCTCGCGCGGACGATCCTAGAATAGGGAGCCCTTCATGTGGGGCGGGGGAGTTTGTGCGGCACCCGCGGCCGGTCAGCGACCCGGGCCGACAGGCGCCGCGGTCAGGGTGAACTGCGGAGGTCAGGGATCAGGGCGTGAACCAGGTCGGCTGGGACGTCATCGTCGTTCTGGTCATACTGCTCGCCGGCGGGTTCTTCTCCGGCGCGGAGATGGCCCTCGTTTCGCTGCGTGAGGGGCAGGTCCGCTCGCTGGCGCAGCGGGGGAAGCGGGGCCAGCGGGCCGCCAAGCTCGCCAGCGACCCCAACCGCTTCCTGTCCGCGGTCCAGATCGGCGTGACCGTGGCCACGCTGCTGTCCGGCGCGTTCGGCGCCGCGACGCTGGCCGCCGCCATGAGGTCCGCGCTGATCGCCGGCAACGTCAGCTCCGGCTGGGCGTCGGTGCTCTCGCTGATCACGGTGACCGTGGCCATCTCGTTCTTCAGCCTCGTCCTGCAGGAACTCGCGCCGAAGCGGCTGGCGCTGCAGCGGCCCGAGTCGCTCGCGCTGTTCGCGGCCCCGATCCTCGACCGGATCTCCGTGCTGGCCAGGCCGCTGGTCTGGCTGTTGTCCAAATCCACCAACCTGGTGGTGCGGCTGCTCGGCGGCGACCCGTCGGCAGGCCGCGAGGTGATGACCGCCGAGGAACTGCAGGACCTGGTCGTGGGGCACCAGGCGCTGTCGCTGGACGAGCGGCAGATCGTGGCCGACGTGTTCGACGCCGGGAAACGCCAGCTCCGGGAGGTGCTGCTGCCGCGCACGGAGGTGGAGTTCATTGCGGCGGACACGCCGCTGGCCCGGGCCGCCGAGATGGTCTCGAAGGCGTCGCATTCCCGGTTCCCGGTGTACCAGGAGTCCTACGACGACGTGATCGGGTTCGTGCACCTGCGCGACCTGCTCGATCCCGGCCTGGCGGGCAGGGATCTGGTGGTCGGCGAGGTGTGCCGGCCGGTGGAGCGGCTGCCGATCAGCAAGCGCGTGCTGCCGGCCCTGTCGGAGATGCGCCGCGATCGCGCCCACCTGGCGATCGTGGTGGATGAGTACGGCGGCACCGCGGGCATCGTGACCCTGGAAGACCTGGTGGAAGAGCTGATCGGGGACATCAGGGACGAATACGACGTGGAGGAGAGCCCGCGCACGCTGGCGGGGGGCCAGGTGGAGGTGGACGGCCTGCTCAACCTGGACGAGTTCGCGGAACAGACCGGGGTGGCGCTGCCGGAGGGGCCGTACGAGACGGTGGCCGGGTACGTGCTCGCGGTGCTCGGGCAGCTGCCCGCGGTGGGGGACGCGGTCGAGGTGGACGGGCACCGGCTGACCGTGACCGAGATGGACGCCCGCCGCATCGCGCGGGTGCGGGTCGGCCCCGCGCAGCCCACGCCGGGGGACGGCCCCGGCGCCACCGCCACCGACGAGGCCGGGCGCGCCACGCCGCCTTCGTAACTCATCGTTCATAGACTGGCTCCGGCCTGGCGCGCCTGCCCGGGCCGGCGCAATGAAGGGGATGGGGAGGCGGGTGGGGTGCATCCTGACCATGACACGGTCCTGGTCGTCGACTTCGGCGCGCAGTACGCGCAGCTGATCGCGCGGCGGGTCAGGGAGTGCCAGGTGCATTCCGAGATCGTGCCCGCCAGCATGCCCACGGCGCAGATGCTGGCCCGCAAGCCCAAGGCGATCATCCTGTCCGGCGGCCCCGCCTCGGTGTACGCCGAGGGCGCCCCGCCGGCCCCCGAGGGCCTGCTCGGCGCGGGGATACCGGTCCTCGGCATCTGCTACGGCTTCCAGCTGATGGTGGCCGCGCTCGGCGGCACCGTGGCCCGGACGCCGGTTGGCGAGTACGGCGGCACGCAACTGCACCTGCTGCCCGGTGCCGACGGGACACTGCTGTCCGGGCTGCCCTCGCCGCAGCCGGTGTGGATGTCGCACGGGGACACCTGCACGCAGGCGCCGCCGGGCTTCGCGGTCACCGCCCGCACATCGGCCTCGCCGGTTGCCGCGGCCGAGGACGCCGCGCGCGGGCTGTACGGTGTGCAGTTCCACCCCGAGGTGGTGCACACCCCGGCCGGTGCCGAGGTGCTGCGGCGGTTCCTGATCGCGGCCGGCTGCCGCCAGGACTGGACCCTGCGCGGCATCATCGACGAGCAGGTGGCAAGCATCGCCGCCCAGGTCGGCGGCGGGCGGGCCATCTGCGGCCTGTCCGGCGGGGTGGACTCCGCGGTCGCCGCCGCCCTCGTGCAGCGGGCCATCGGCAGCAGGCTCACCTGCGTGTTCGTGGACCACGGGCTGCTGCGCCAGGGCGAGGCCGAGCAGGTGGAGAAGGACTTCGTCGCCGCCACCGGGGTGGACCTGCACGTCGAGGACGCCGCCGGGGCGTTCCTTTCCGCCCTGGCCGGCGTGACCGACCCGGAGCAGAAGCGCAAGATCATCGGGCGGGAGTTCATCCGCGCGTTCGAGCGCGCCACCGAGCGGATCACCGCGCGGGCCGGCGCGCACGGCGAGGCCGTCGAGTTCCTCGTCCAGGGCACCCTGTACCCCGACGTGGTCGAGTCCGGCGGCGGGACGGGGACGGCCAGCATCAAATCCCACCACAACGTCGGCGGCCTCCCCGCCGACCTGGGCTTCCGCCTCGTCGAGCCGCTGCGCGACCTGTTCAAGGACGAGGTGCGCAAGGCCGGGGCGGAACTCGGGCTGCCGCCGGCGATCGTGTCCCGGCAGCCGTTCCCCGGGCCTGGGCTGGCCATCCGGATCGTCGGGGAGGTCAGCCAGGAGCGGCTGCGGATCCTGCGCGCCGCGGACGCCATCGTCCGCGGGGAACTCTCCGCGGCCGGGCTGGACACCGTGATCTGGCAGTGCCCGGTGGTGCTGCTCGCCGGCGTGCACTCGGTCGGCGTCCAGGGCGACGGGCGCAGTTACGGCCACCCCGTCGTGCTCCGGCCTGTGACCAGCGAGGACGCCATGACCGCGGACTGGGCCAGGCTGCCGGACGCGGTGCTCACCACGATCGCGACCCGGATCACGAACGAGGTGCCCGAGGTCAACCGCGTGGTCCTGGACGTGACCAGCAAGCCCCCCGGCACCATCGAGTGGGAGTAGGGGCGCTGGCGCCCTCGGCTTAGCGCTCGCCCATGCGGGGGAGGGGTTCTATGGGTGTTCGGCCCTAAGCCTCACGCCGGAGCGGAGATAAGGCGAATGCCCGATGCGCCGAAGCGGGCCTTACGGCGAACCTCAATGGTGGCGGGCATACCACGTGCCCGGCACTGAGGAGGCCGACAATGCATCCGTACACCACGCAGTACCTGGCCGCCGAGCGGGCCAGGGACCTGCGCGAGCAGGCCGCCGCGGTACGGCGGGCCAACCAGGTCCGCCGCGCCCGGCGCGGGCCTGGTCCGGAGGCGGCCGGGCGGGTCCAGGCGCGGCGGCCCGGCGCGCCCCGCCTGGCCTGAGGCGCCGGCATGGCCATCACGGGGACCTGGGTACCGCTGTCCGCGGGCACCACGCTGGCCTGCGGCACCAACCCTGACCTGTTCTTCGCCGAATCACCGCAGGACGTGGCCCGTGCCAAGGAACTGTGCGCCGGCTGCCCGGTGCGCGCCGCATGCCTGGCCGACGCCCTGGACCGGGCCGAGCCGTGGGGCGTGTGGGGCGGGGAACTCCTGCTGCGCGGCGTGATCGTGCCCACGAAGCGGGCCCGCGGCCGCCCGCGCAAGCCAAGCCTCGCCGCCTGAGCCCTGCCGTGCCGCCCGCCCGGGTGGCCAGCCGGCCGCGTCGCCTGGTCACGCTCGTTCGATGCCCCGCCGGTCAGGTCACCTGGGCGGGCTCGGCGGGGAAGCCCACGTACTCCCGGTTCGCCATGATCCGCCGGGTGGCATCCATGGCATCCCAGACGTCGGCGTACCGGGTGGTGATGGGCACCGGGCCGAGCCGCAGCCGGTCCGGCGCCCGGTAGTCGCCGATCACCCCCGCGTGGATGAGCGCCTGGCCGATCCGCCACGCGTCGGAGTGGTGCAGGCAGACGTGGGCGCCCCGGCGGGCCGGGTCGCGCGGGGAGGCGACCGCACAGCCCAGCGGGGCGAGCCAGGCGTCGGCGAGGGCGATCAGGTACTCGGTCAGCCGGATGCCCTTCTCCCGCAGCCTGCCGATGCCCGCCTCGGCCAGCAGGCGCACCCCCTCCTCCACGGCCGCGGTCCCGGTGATGTCCGGCGTGCCGGTCAGGAACCGGCCGATCCCCGGCACCGGGTCGTAGGACGGGCCCATCTCGAACTGCGCGCGCTGGCCGAACCAGCCCTGGACGGGCTGGCGCAGCGCGTTCTGCAGGCGCCCGCTCACGTAGAGGAAGGCGGGCGCGCCCGGGCCCGCGTTCAGGTACTTGTAGGTGCAGCCGACCGCGAGGTCCGCCCCCGAGGCGTCGAGTTCCACCGGCACCGAGCCGGCCGAGTGGCACAGGTCCCAGAGGACCAGGGCGCCTACGTCGTGCACGATCCCGGTGATCTCCGCCATGTCCGCCAGCGCACCGCTGCGGTAGGCCACGTGGGACAGGCTGACCAGCGCGGTCCGCGAGTCCACGGCGGCGCGCACCGCGCCCGTGGTCACGCCGCTGTCCAGGTCGGTGTGGATGAGGCGGAGCTCGGCGCCACGTTCGGCGGCGATCCCGGCCAGCACGTAGCGGTCGGTGGGGAAGTTGTCGTCGTCGGTCACGATCACCGGGCGGCCGGGCCGGGCGGCCAGCGCGGCGCGGGCCAGCTTGTACAGGTTGACCGTGGTGGAGTCGCAGACCACGACCTGCCCGGGAGCCGCGCCGAGCAGGCAGCCCCCGAGCAGGTCCCCGGCCCGCCCGGGCAGGCCGATCCAGTGGCTCCAGGAGCGGACCAGCCCGGTGCCCCACTCCCGGCGCACCACGTCGGCGATCCGGCCGGCGGTGCTGAGCGGCAGCATCCCGAGGGAGTTCCCGTCCAGGTAGATCAGCGACGGGTCCGCCAGGAGGAAGCGGTCACGGAAGCCGGCCAGCGGATCATCCGCGTCGCACCGCAGCGCGAAGGACCGGCCGGTGGGAAGGCTGCTGGTCACCGCTCCACCCTAGGCGCGGCGCGGCGGCCACGCGTGTTCCGGGTGCGGGGCGGCCGGTGCCGTGTTACATCGGCACGAGCTCGAAGATCTCCACGGTGAACCGGCCCTTGCCCTCGCTCAGGAAGGGGTGGCCTTCGGTGAACGCGCGGGCGGCGTCGAGCGATTCGGCCTCCACGATCGAGTAACCGTTCTGGTCGCTGGGCGCCGGGCTCGAGCCGTTGTCGGCCACGGCCGCGCGGGCGCCGAAGGGTGCGCCGGCGTCCACCAGGGCGGATCCGACCTTGCCCATCCACGCGCCCCACGCCTGCATCTGCTCGGCGGACTGCTCGGGGGTGAAGTCCTCCATCGGCGTCGCCGGGCCCCGGTACAGGAACAGGAACTTGCTCACGTTCGGCTCCTCTCGTCGCTCGGAGAGCCGGTCCGCTCCCCGGGGCGCGCGTGCGGGTGCGCCCACTGAAGCCGACGAACGGGCGGGCCGGGAATCGACAGGCGAGGCCGGGGATTCCGCTCGCGGCGCCGGAGGTCAGCCGCTGCGCCGGCGCTTGCCCCGGATGCCCAGGATCACCAGCAGCAGGACGATCACCGCGCCGGCCACCGGCAGCGCCCGTTTGAGCACCGGGAACCCGGCCACGCTGAGCAGGTCGATGGCGTCCTCGTCGGGTGGCCGGGGAGACCGCGGCGCGGCCGCCTTGTCTGCGCCGGGGGCGCCCGCCTCGGCCCGGGCACCGCCCGCGGTGCCGGGCGCCGGCTGCTCGGCGAGGTGCCGGCCCAGGCCGGCCAGCCGCTCCTTGATCTCCCGTACCGACTGGGGGCCGAGGTTCTCGATGGCAAGCAGTTCGGCCTCGGTGCGGGTGGACAGGTCGTCCACCGTGTGGATGCCCACCCGGCGCAGGCTGTTGTAGGCGCGCACGGGGAGGTCGAGTTCCTCGATCGTCGCCGGGTCCCCGGCCCCGTCCGCGGCGGCGGCCGCCCCCGCGCCGGACGCCGGGGCACCGGATGCCGCCCCGGGGCCGGAAGCGGCGTCTGCCGCCCCCGGCCCCGAGCCGTTGCTGGCGGCTACGCTGGCCGCCGGAGCGCCGCCGCCGGCCAGCTGCGCGGCCAGGTTGGCCGCGAACCGCTCGATGATCCGGCCGCCCACCTCGGCCATGACGCCCCGGCCGAACTGCGCCGGGCGGCCGGTCACGCTCAGCGTCGTGTGCACGACGACCTTGGTCTGGCCGCCCTCGTCGTGGAGCGTCGAGCGGACCGTGGCCGAGGCCGTGCCGGCGCCGCGCGTCTCCTTCCCCGATGCCTCCAGCGTGACCGTCCGCGCCTGCTCGTCGCGCTCGACGAACCTGGCCTTGCCGGCGTAGGTCATGTTCACCGGGCCGACCTTGACCTTGATCCGGCCGTAGATCTCGTCGCCGTCGACCGAGTCGACGGTCGCGCCGGGCATGCAAGGCGCGATCTGCTCGACGTCGAGCAGCGCCTGCCACGCCTGCTCCGGGGATACCGGGATGGTGAACGAGTGCTCCAGTTCCATAGTTCAGGCTCCTGACGCCACCGCCAGGGCTCTGGCGGTCAGTACCCGCGCCAGGTGGCGCCGGTAGTCGGGCGCGCCGTGCAGGTCTGCCGGCGGGCTGGTTCCCTCGTCCGCGTGTTGCGCGGCCGACCGCAGGGCATCCCGGCTGGCCTCGGCTCCCGCCGCCGCGGCCTCGGCCGCGCTGGCCCGGACCGGAACCGAGCCCATGTTGGCCATCCCGATCCTTGCCTCGGCGACCTGCCCATTGGCGCGCCGCGCGAGCGCGGCGATCCCCACGATCGCCCACGCTTGGGCGGTCCGGTGGAACTTCTCGTAACGATAGCCCCATCCGGGGCCCAGCTTGGGCACCCGGATCCCGGTAAGGATCTCGTTGCCCGCCAGGGCCGTGGTCAGGTAGTCACCGAAGAACTCGCCCGCGCCGATCGCCCGCTCACCGCCCGGGCCGCGGGCGATCATGGTCGCGTCCAGGGCCACCACGACCGCCGGCAGGTCGGCGGCCGGGTCCGCGTGGGACAGCGAGCCGCCCAGGGTGCCGCGGTGCCGCACGGCCGGGTCGGCCACGGTGCCCGCCGCCTCCGCCAGCAGCCCGCAGTGCCCGGTGATCAGCGGGTCGCGGATCAGCTCGTCGTGCGTGGTGGCCGCGCCGATCAGCAGCGTGTCACCCTCGTCCCGGACGCCGCGCAGCTCGCCGAGCCCGCCCACGTCCACCAGCAGCTCGGGGTAGGCGAGCCGGAGCCGCAGCAGCGGCAGCAGGCTCTGCCCGCCCGCGATCACCTTGGCGTCCTCGCCGCCCTCGTCCAGCGCGCGGACCGCGTCGGCCACCGAGGAGGGCCGTACGTAGTCGAACTTGGCCGGGATCATGCCGCGCCTCCGTTCTCGCCCGCGCCGCGTATGGCCCGCCAGACCCGCTCCGGCGTGCACGGCATCGTGATGTCCCTGATGCCGAACGGGCGCAGCGCGTCGATGATCGCGTTCACCACGGCGGGCGTGGACGCGATCGTGCCCGCCTCGCCGACGCCCTTCACGCCGAGGCGGTTGGCCGCCGGGGACTCGGTCCGGTCGGTGACGTAGGACGGCAGGTCGGCGGCGGACGGCACCAGGTAGTCGGCCAGCGTGGTGGTCAGCAGGTTGCCGTCGTCGTCGTAGACCGCCTCCTCGTACAGCGCCTGCGCGATGCCCTGGGCGACCCCGCCGTGCACCTGGCCATCGACGATCAGCGGGTTGACCACCTTGCCGACGTCGTCCACGGCCACGTACGAGCGGATCGTCACCATGCCCGTCTCGGTGTCCACCTCGACAGCGCACAGGTGGGTTCCGTGCGGGAACGAGAAGTTGTCCGGGTCGTAGGTGGCGTCGGAGTCCAGGGAGGGCTCGACCTCGTCGGGCAGGTCGTGCGCGGCGAACGTGGCGAGCGCGACCTCCTGGATGGTGCGGCCCTTCTCCGGGTCCCCGCGCACGTGGAACCGGCCGGCGGTGAACTCGATGTCCGGCTCGGCGGCCTCCAGCATGTGCGCGGTGATCCGCTTGGCCTTCGCGATCACCTTGTCGCAGGCGCCGACCAGCGCCATGCCGCCCACGGTCAGGGAGCGGGAGCCGTAGGTGTCCATGCCCTTGGAGGCGATATCGGTGTCACCGTGCAGCACCCGGATGTCCTCGAACGGGACGCCGAGCTGGTCGGCCACGATCTGGCTCCACGCCGTTTCGTGGCCCTGGCCGTGCGCGCTGGACCCGGTGACCACCTCGACCTTGCCGGTGGGCAGCATACGGATCGCGGCGTGCTCCCAGCCGCCCGCGCCGTAGGACAGCGAGCCGAGCACCCGGGACGGGGCCAGCCCGCACATCTCGGTGTAGGTGGAGACCCCGATGCCGAGGCGCACCGGGTCGTTATCCAGGTTCCGCTCGGCCTGCTCCTGGCGGAGTGCGTCGTACCCGAACAGCTCCTTCGCCCGGGCCGTGGCGGCCTCGTAGTTGCCGGAGTCGTAGGTGAGCGTGGCGATCGTCGTGTACGGGAACTCCTCGTGCTTGATCCAGTTCCGCTCCCGCACCTCCAGCGGGTCCACGCCCAGTTCGGCGGCGAGCTCGTCCATGATCCGCTCGATCGCGTAGGTCGCCTCGGGCCGCCCCGCGCCGCGGTAGGCGTCCGTGGGCATCTTGGTGGTGAACACCCCGGTGCACCGGAACGAGTACGCGTCCATCTTGTAGATGGCCGGGAACATGAACGCGCCGAGCAGCGGCACGCCCGGCGTGACCAGCATCAGGTAGGCGCCCATGTCGGCGAGCAGGTCCACGTCCAGGCCGCGGAGCCGGCCGTCGGAGCCGGCCGCGATCCGGATCCGCTGCCACTGGTCCCGGCCGTGGTGCACGGTCAGGTTCCCCTCGCTGCGCGACTCGGTCCACTTGACCGGCCGGCCGAGCTTGCGGGTGACCAGCACCGCGAGTACTTCCTCGGCGGTGACCTGGAGCTTCGAGCCGAACCCGCCGCCGACGTCCGGCGCGATCACCCGGATGTTCTGCTCGGGGATGCCGGTGATGACGGCCAGCAGGAACCGCAGCACGTGCGGGATCTGGGTGGCCGACCACACCGTGAACTCCCCGCCCACGCAGGTCGCCACCACCGCGCGCGGCTCCATCGCGCTGGGGATCAGCCGCTGCTGGCGGTAGTTCCGCTCGATCACTACGGGGGCATCGCGGAAGGCCTCGTCCAGGTCACCCTGGGCGAACACCCATTCGAAGCTCTTGTTACCCTCCGCGTGCACCTTGGGCGAGCCCTCGTCCAGGGCGGTCCGGATGTCGAGCACCGGAGGCAGCGGCTCGTAACTGACGTCGAGCAGGGCCGCCGCGTCCGCGGCGGTGTAGCGATCCCTGGCGACCACCGCGGCCACCGCCTCGCCCACGTACCTGACCTCGTCGACCGCCATCGGCGGGTGCGCCGGGATGACGATGTCGGGGGTGACCGGCCAGGCGCACGGCAGGCTGCCCTGCTCGTCGGCGAAGTCGGCGCCGGAGAAGGCGGCGATGACGCCGGGCAGGGCGCGCGCCGCGGACAGGTCCACCGAGGTGATCCGCGCGTGCGCCATCGGGCTGCGCACGAAGGCCATGTGCAGCATCCCGGGCAGCACGATGTTGTCGGTCCAGTTCGTCTGGCCGGTGACCAGCCGGGCGTCCTCCTTGCGGGTACGGGCCCGGCCGAGTTCGGCCTGGGGTGCCTCGGTCGGCGCGGTCATGAGCTGGCTCCTGCCTCCGCCGCGCGCCGGACGGCGCGGACGATGTTCTCGTATCCGGTGCACCGGCAGAGGTTGCCCTCAAGCCCTTCCCGGATCTCCTGGTCGCTGGGGTGAGGGTTGTTGCGCAACAGGTCGGCCGCGGCCATGATCATGCCCGGCGTGCAGTAGCCGCACTGCAGCGCGTGCTCGGTGTGGAACGCCTGCTGCAACGGGTGCCACTCGCCGTTCGCCATGCCCTCGATCGTGGTGACCGCGGCGCCGTCGGCCTGTACCGCGAGGACGGAGCAGCTTTTCACCGACGCGCCGTTCAGGTGGACCGTGCATGCGCCGCAGTTGGACGTGTCGCATCCGACGGGGGTGCCGGTCTTGCCGACCTGCTCCCTCAGGTAGTGCACCAGCAGCAGGCGGGGCTCCACGTCGTCGGTATAGCTGACCCCGTCGACCGTGACGGTGATTTTGGCCATGGACAACTTCTCCTCCCTGGGGCGCGCGATGCGCATGTAGCCAAACCTAGGCCCGAGGGAGGCGGCCGCACCAGACCCGTCCTTGGACGGCCGTGACCTGCTCTGATCCTGCCCCGTAGGGACTCAGCCGAAGCGGCCGTTCACGTAGTCGAAGGTCCGGGGGTCGTTGGGGGAGTTGAACACCTGCTCGGTCGGACCGGCCTCGACGATGTGCCCGGGGGTGTCCTCGGCCGCCAGGAAGAACGCGCAGTTCCGCGACACCCGCTGCGCCTGCTGCATGTTGTGCGTGACGATCACGATCGTCACCTGGTTCTCCAGTTCGGCGATGGTCTCCTCGATCCGGTTGGTGGAGGTCGGGTCGAGCGCCGAGCACGGCTCGTCCATGAGCAGGATGTCCGGGGACACGGCCAGGGCCCGGGCGATGCACAGCCGCTGCTGCTGCCCGCCCGACAGGCCACCGCCCGGGGCGCGCAGCCGCCGGCGGACCTCGTTCCACAGCCCGGCCCGCCGCAGGCTGACCTCGACCACCGCGTCCTTAACACCGCATTTCTTACCGGTCTTCGCGGGATCCCCGCGAGGCGGCCGGAAGCGGGTCACGTGGCCGGCCGAAATTCGATTTTCTTAGCGTCAGGCCGTGTTGAGGACCTGGAAGGTTTCCGCGAGCCGGCCCTCCGGCAGGCCGCCGGCGGCCGCGGCGGCGGCCAGCCGCTCGCGCAGGAAGTCCGCCAGTTTGTCCATCTGCCCGGTCTGGCTCTCGTGCGCGCGCAGCGCGGCAACCTTGCGGTCGAACGTGCCGGTCACGTCGACGTAGCGGTTCGGCACCGGCCCGCCCGGCAGCCAGACCTCGCGGACCGTCCAGGCTTCCAGGCCCTCGCCGGTGCGCAGTTCCGCGAACGCGTACGGGTTGCGCGCGTCCGGGTAGATCGCGTCCAGCGCCGCCGAGCCCACCGCACGGTGATCCGGGTGGCCGATCCCGATCCGGGCGTAGTTGCGCTCCGGGCTCGGGCACACCACGCGGTCCGGCCGGACCTGCCTGATCACCCGCGCCAGGTCTTTGCGCAGCCCGAGGGTGGCCTCCACCTGCCCGTCCGGGTACCCGAGGAACCGCAGGTCGCTGACGCCCACGCAGGCGGCGGCCGCCGTCTGTTCCTTGCGCCGCAGCGGCGCGATCTCGGTGCGCGGCACCGAATCGTCGTGCCCGCCCGCGTCCCCGTCGGTCACGATGCAGTACACGACCTCGATGCCCGCATCGGTCCACCCCGCGATGGTCCCCGCCGCGCTGAAATCCACATCATCCGGATGCGCCGCGATCACCAGGACCCGCTGAACCTCGCTATCCTCAAGCACCCTCCGATCCTACGAACCCGGAGCGGGAATCGGCCCCCCCGCACCCGGCCCACCACCCGCCGCCGGACCGGCCCGGAACCACCCTTCGCGTCCCCCGCACCGCACCCGGCCCACCACCCGCCGCCGGACCGGCCCGGAACCACCCTTCGCGTCCCCCGCACCGCACCGGCCCATCTTCCCGGGCGCCGCCCGCCCCGAACCACCTCTCGCGTCCTTTCCCCCGCAGGCGCATCTATCGGCAGCCAACGTCGGGGGTCCACCACGGTCGACGTAGGGCGACGGAAGCGTCATCTGGGCACGGGCGTTCAGTCCGCGCCAAGATGACCTTCCGGCACCCCCTCACCGCAATCGAGACTCAGTCCAAGGACGACATCACGTGCTTGATCCGCGTGTAGTCCTCGAACCCGTACATCGACAGGTCCTTGCCGTACCCGGAGTGCTTGAACCCCCCGTGCGGCATCTCCGCCACGAGCGGGATGTGCGTGTTGATCCAGACGCACCCGAAGTCCAGCCCGCGCGCCATCCGCATGGCCCGCCCGTGGTCGGACGTCCATACCGAGGAGGCCAGCCCGTACTCCGTGCCGTTCGCCCAGGCCAGGGCCTCCGCCTCGTCGCTGAACTGCTGCACGGTGATGACCGGGCCGAACACCTCGTTCTGGACGATCTCGTCGTCCTGCGCCAGCCCGTCCACGACGCTGGCCTCGAAGAAGAAGCCGCGCGCGCCGGTCTTGTGCCCGCCGGCCAGCACCTTGGCGTGGTCGGGCAGCCGGTCGATGAACCCGGAGACCCGCTCCAGCTGGGCCGGGTTGTTCAGCGGGCCGAAGTCCGCGTCCGGGTCGTCGGGCCCGGCCACGGTCTGCGCCCGGGCCTGCTCGGTGAGCGCCTCGGCGAGCGCGTCGTGGACGCCGGGGCTGGCCAGCACCCGCGTCGCGGCGGTGCAATCCTGCCCCGCGTTGAAGTACCCGGCGATCGCGATCGCCTCGGCGGTCTTGGCCACGTCGGCGTCGTCGAACACGATGACGGGTGCCTTGCCGCCGAGTTCGAGGTGGACCCGCTTGAGGTCGCTCGCGGCCGCGGCCGCGACCTCCTTGCCCGCCCGCACGCTGCCGGTGATCGACACCATCTGCGGCACCGGGTGGGCGACCAGCGCGCGGCCGGTGTCCCGGTCGCCGCAGACCACGTTGAACACGCCGGGGGGCAGGAACTCGCTCATCAGCTCGGCCATGAGCAGCGTGCTGACCGGCGTGGTGTCGGACGGCTTGAGCACCATCGTGTTGCCGGCCGCGAGCGCCGGCGCCCACTTCCACACCGCCATCATCATCGGGTAGTTCCACGGCGTGACCGCCGCGCACACGCCAATCGGCTCGCGGCGGATGAACGAGGTGAACCCGGCCATGTACTCGCCCGCCGACCGGCCCTCCAGCATCCGGGCCGCGCCGGCGAAGAACCTGATCTGGTCCACCATCGGGGGAATCTCCTCCGAGGCGGTCAGGGCGAGCGGCTTGCCGGTGTTGCGGGACTCGGCCCTGACGAACTCGTCCGCGCGGGACTCGATCCCGTCGGCGATCCTGAGCAGGGCGAGGCTCCGCTCGGCCGGTGTGGTGTCACGCCACCCCTCGAAGGCGGCGGCGGCCGAGGACACGGCGGCGTCCACCTCGGTCTCGCCGGACACGGGCGCCGTGGCGAACACCTCGCCGGTACTTGGGTTGATCAGCTCGGAGCGCTTGTCGAAGGACAAGTCCGTCCACTGGCCGCCGATGAAGTTCTGCAGGTCCTCAGCCATGACGCCTCCGTTTTGTAGTGAAATTCTTTACCGCCCCGCCGGGGCGCGCTCCTCGCACGCCCACGGCGAGCCGTAGTCGGTGAGCAGGTCAAGGAACGGGCCGGGCGGGAGCGCCTCGGGGCCCAGCACGCCTGCTCCCGACCACACGCCCGAGTCGATCAGTTCCAGCGCGACGACCGGGTTCACCGCCGTCTGCCAAACCACGGCCTGCGACCCGTACTCCGCCATCGACCAGGCGTTGTCGACCACATGATGAAGGTAGACCTCGCGCGGTGCGCCGTCTGCGCCGGTACCGGTGACCCAGGTGCCGGCACAGGTGAGGCCGGTCATCCTGTCCCCGAGGCCGGCGGGGTCGGGCAGGCAGGCCGCGACCACGTCACGCGGCGACACGCTCACCCCGCCGGCGCTGACCGGGTCGGTGCGGTCCAGGCCCAGCTTGTGCAGGGTCTCCAGCACCCCGATGAACTCCGCCCCGAGGCCGTATTTGAACGTGACCCGCTCCGCCTTCACCCAGCGGGGGATCAGCAGCACCTCTTCGTGCTCCACGTTCACGCACTCCACCGGGCCGATCCCGGCCGGGAAGGTGAACGTCTCCGGCTCGGAGAACGGCGGCGTGGTGTACCAGCCCCGGCCGTCCTCCCAGATGACCGGCGGGTTCAGGCACTCCTCGATGGTGGTCCAGATGGAGAAGGTGGGCGCGAAATCGTAGCCCGCGACCGCGAGGTTCGCACCGTCCCGCACGCCGATCTCACCGATTTCGCGGAACAGGGTGTCCGCGGCGTACCGGGCGAACACATCGGACAGCCCTGGTTCCACCCCGATGCCCACCAGCGCCAGCCGCCCGGACCGCTCCCACGGTTCCGCCATCGCGAACTGCTCGTCGCCCAGCTTGACCCCGGTCTTGGCGTGCGGCTCGTCGGGGTGCGGGTGAGACAGCGACATGGCCATGTCCAGGTAGTGCGCGCCGGCCGCGAGCGCGGCGCGGAACAGCGGCATGACGAACCGCGGGTCGGTGGCGTTCATCAGCACGTCGCAGGAGTTCTCGGTGAGCAGCGCGGCGGTGGCCTGCTCGTCGCGGGCGTCCAGCGCCGCGGCGGTGTAGCCCTCCTTCGCCGCCGCGGCGCGCTGCGCGCGGGCCAGGTCGTAGTCCGCCACCACCAGGTCGGCGAACGGGCGCCGTGCCGCGATCCGGGCGAAGGCCGTGCCGACGCCGCCGGCGCCCACGAGCAGGATGCGCATGCGGAAGATCCTAACCAAAAGCGCCGCGAGACTACTGGACCGGTAACGATTTGGGTTAAAGACTACGGAAACCGTTGCGGATGGGGCAACTTTATGCGAGAACCGCAAGAACCAAGCAGCCACATCCGCCGCTCGGGTCCGGCGCACCGTTGCGGGGCCGCTACCCTCGTTGAACGATGATCGCCAGCGTTGCCTGGCCGGATGGAATGGGGTAAGCCCACGGCCATTGGCGACCCGTCGCGACTGCCGAGCAGCCGATCGAGAAGGGGCTGAAGTCGGGTGCCCTCGGGCTGATCTCCAGCACCGTGATCGCGACCGCCGCGGTGGCCCCCGCCTATAGCATCGCGGCCACCCTGGTGTTCGTCGTGCTGGCCGTCAAGCTCCAAGCGCCGATCATCGCCGTGCTCGCGTTCGTGCCGATGCTGCTGACCTCGATCGGCTACAGCGAGATGAACAAGGCCGACCCGGACTGCGGCACCACGTTCAGTAGGCGACCAGGGCGTTCGGCCCGAGGTTCCGGGCCCGCGCGGCGGCCGCCGGGCGTCGGCGTCACCGCCTACTCTTGGGGCGTGACCGTCACCGCCGCCGATGCGCTCCTCGAAGACCTGAACCCCCAGCAGCGCGCCGCCGTCGTCCACGAAGGCAGCCCACTGCTCATCGTGGCCGGGGCCGGGTCGGGCAAGACCCGGGTGCTGACCCGCCGGATGGCCTACCTGCTGGCGGAGCGCGGGATCAGCCCGTGGGAGATCCTGGCGATCACGTTCACCAACAAGGCCGCGGGCGAGATGGCGGCCAGGGCCGCCGCGCTGACCGGCGCCCAGGCGCGGGGCATGTGGGTGATGACGTTCCACTCGGCGTGCGTCCGGTTCCTGCGCCGGGAGGCCGGCCGGTTCGGGTACCCCTCGTCGTTCTCCATCTACGACCAGGCCGACTCCGAGCGGCTGATGGCGCTGGCCTGCCGCGAACTTGACCTGGATCCCAAGCACCACCCGTACCGCGCGATGCTGGCCCAGGTCTCCAACCTCAAGAACGAACTGATCGACCACGAGACGTTCGCCGCCCACGCGGAGGGGTACCGGGAGCGGGCGCTGGCCGAGGCTTACGGCGAGTACCAGCGCCGGCTGGTCGCCGCGGGTGCGATGGACTTCGACGACCTCATCATGAACACGGTGTTCCTGCTGCAGGCGTTTCCCGACGTGGCGCAGGCCTGGCGGCGGCGGTTCCGGCACGTGCTCGTGGACGAATACCAAGACACCAACCACGCGCAGTACGTCCTCGTGCGGGAACTGGTCAGCGCCGAGCCGGGCAGCGGGCTGCTGCCCGGGGAACTCGCCGTCGTCGGGGACGCCGACCAGTCCATCTACGCGTTCCGCGGCGCGACCATACGCAATATCGAGGAGTTCGCCCGCGATTTCCCCGGGGCCACGGTAATCCTGCTGGAGCAGAACTACCGGTCCACGCAGAACATCCTGGCCGCGGCGAACGCCGTGGTCTCGCAGAACTCCGGGCGGACCGAAAAGCGGCTCTGGTCCGACGCGGGTGACGGCCCGCCCATCGTCGGTTACGTCGCCGACAGCGAGCACGACGAGGCGGCGTTCGTGGCCGAGGAGGTGGACCGGCTCACCGACGAGGGGGAGGCCACCCCGGGGCAGGTGGCCGTGTTCTACCGCACCAACGCCCAGTCCCGGGTTTTTGAGGAGGTGTTCATCCGGGCCGGGCTGCCGTACAAGGTGGTCGGCGGGGTGCGCTTCTACGAGCGCCGCGAGGTCCGTGACCTGCTCGCCTACCTGCGGCTCATCGCCAACCCCGAGGACGAGGTGTCGCTGCGGCGGATTCTGAACGTGCCGCGCCGCGGTATCGGTGATCGCGCCGAGGCGTCCGTGGCGGCGCTGGCCGGGCGGGACCGGCAGTCCTTCGCCGCCGCCCTTGCCCGGCCCGCGGACGTGCCCGGGCTCGCGGCGCGGTCGGCGAAGTCCATCGAGGCGTTCAACGAACTGATCGGGGGCTTCCGCGCCGCGGAGGCGGCCGGGGCCCCGGTGGCCGAGCTTGCCGAGCTGGTCCTTGAGCGCTCGGGGTACCTGGCCGAGCTTCAGGCGTCGGAGGACCTCCAGGATGCCAGCCGCATCGAGAACCTCAACGAACTGGTGTCGGTGGCGCGCGAGTTCGATGCGACGGGCATCCAGGCCGGCCTGGCCGACCCGGACGCCGGCGGCCCGCGGCCGGGCAGCCTCGCCGACTTCCTGGAGCAGGTGTCCCTGGTCGCGGACGCCGACCAGATTCCCGAGGGGGAGGACCACGGCGGCCTGGTCACGCTGATGACCCTGCACACCGCCAAGGGGCTGGAGTTCCCCGTGGTGTTCCTCACCGGCATGGAGGAGAACGTCTTCCCGCACCAGCGCTCGGCGGGAGACGAGAAGGAACTCCAGGAGGAGCGGCGGCTCGCCTACGTCGGGATCACCCGGGCCGAGCGGCGGCTCTACCTGACCAGGGCCCTGGCCCGGGCCTGGTGGGGGCGGCCGGAGTACCACGCGCAGTCCCGGTTCCTGTCCGAGATCCCCGCGAACCTGATCGAGTGGCGCCGCGACGAGACCGCGGCGGTCGCGCCCGCCTCCCAGCGCCTGGCCCAGCGGCCGGGCGTGCGCTCGCCCGGCAACCGGCGGGTGCCCTCCCTGTCCCCGGGTGACAAGGTCACCCACGACTCCTACGGGCTGGGCACGGTCGTCTCCGTGCAGGGCTCCGGTGACGACCCGGAGGCGAAGATCGACTTCGGCGGCGAGTACGGGATCAAGCACCTGGTCCTCCGCTACGCCCCCATCGAAAAGCTGTAACCCCACCGCCCAGCCGCCCCCCGGCCGCCGTCGCGCCGGGGTGCTGGCGCCTTTCGTAGCATGGGTACGTTGCGGGTGGTGGCCGTCCGGTCGCGCAGCCCGACGGGAGGCAGTCATGCGAACCATCCGGGTCGTCATCGCCAAACCCGGCCTGGACGGGCACGACCGTGGTGCCAAGGTCGTGGCCCGGGCGCTGCGCGACGCGGGCGTCGAGGTGATCTACACCGGCCTGCACCAGACCCCGGAGCAGATCGTGGCCACCGCGCTCCAGGAGGACGCGGACGCGATCGGGCTGTCGATCCTGTCCGGCGCGCACATGACCCAGTTCGCCCGGGTCCTCGAACTCCTCGCAGAACGCGACGCCACCGACATCACCGTGTTCGGCGGCGGCATCATCCCCGGCGCCGACATCGCCGAACTGGAGCGGATGGGCGTGGCGAAGATCTTCACCCCGGGCGCCCCGACCCACGAGATCGTCGACTGGGTCAAATCCTCCCTGGGCCAGCCCCACCCCGCCTAGGCTCGCCTAGGCTCATCCCCCGCCCGGCCTGGAGAGCGAGCGGATAGGCTTCCGTGCGGAATCCAGCGGACCGAGGACGGGCAACAGTGGACCTGTTTGAGTACCAGGCGAAGGAGCTGTTCGGGGAGTACGGAGTTCCCGTGCCGCGGGGACAGATCGCCCGCACGCCTCGCGAAGCCCGCGCGATCGCCGCGGACTTCGCGGCCGCCGGTGCTCCGCGGGTGGTGGTGAAGGCCCAGGTGAAGACCGGTGGCCGGGGCAAGGCCGGCGGGGTCAAGCTGGCCGACGGCCCGGACGAGGCGGGGGCCAGGGCACAGGAGATCCTCGGCATGGACATCAAGGGCCACCAGGTGCACGCGGTGCTCGTCGAAGAGGCCAGCGACATCGCCAGGGAGTTCTACCTGTCCTTCCTCATCGACCGGGCGGCGCGCACGTTCACGTCGATCTGCTCGGTACAGGGCGGCATGGAGATCGAGGAGGTGGCGCGCACCAGCCCCGCCGCGGTCGCCCAGCTGACGGTGAGCCCGCTCGCCGGGGTGGACCGCGCGAAGGCCGCCGAGATCGTGTCGGCCGGCGGCCTGCCCCCGGAGGCGCAGGAGGGTGCCGCCGCGGCCGCGGAGCGGCTGTGGGCCGTGTTCGCGGACGAGGACGCGACGCTGGTCGAGGTCAACCCGCTGATCCTCACCGCGGACGGGCGGATCGTCGCCCTCGACGGGAAGGTCACCCTGGACGACAACGCGGCCTTCCGGCAGGACCACGAGCGCTTCGCCGACCCGGGCTCCGCGGACCCGATCGAGGCCAGGGCCAGGGCGAAGCACCTCAACTACGTCAAGCTCGACGGGGAGGTCGGCATCATCGGCAACGGCGCCGGGCTGGTGATGTCCACGCTGGACGTGGTCGCGCTGGCGGGGGAGGCGTTCGGCGGGATCCGGCCGGCGAACTTCCTGGACATCGGCGGCGGAGCCTCCGCCGAGGTGATGGCCGACGGCCTGGAGATCGTGCTGTCCGACCCCAGCGTGCGCAGCGTGCTGGTCAACGTCTTCGGCGGCATCACCTCCTGCGACGAGGTGGCGAACGGCATCGTGTCCGCGCTGGGCATGCTGAGCGGGGGCGGGCGCGAAGCGCGGGGGCGGGAAGGAGACGGCTCGCGCGGCGAGCACGTCACCCGGCCGATCGTGGTCCGGCTGGACGGCAACAACGCCGCGGCCGGGCGGGCGATCCTGGACCAGGCGGGCCTGGGCGTGGTCGAGCAGAACGACACGATGGACGGCGCCGCGCGCCGCGCCGCCGAACTGGCCGCCGGCCCGGCAACCGGCGACACCCCCGCGGGAGCATGACATGGCGATCTTCCTCACCGGCGACAGCCGGATCATGATCCAGGGCATCACCGGGTCGGAGGGCACCAAGCACGGCCGCAGGATGCTTGCGGCCGGCACCACGGTGGTCGGCGGGACCAACCCCCGCAAGGCCGGCCAGACCGTGGACCTGGGCGGCAGCGCCGTGCCCGTGTTCGGCACGGTCGCCGAGACCATGGCGGCGACCGGCGCGGACGTCTCCGTGGTCTTCGTCCCGCCGGCCGGGGCCAAGGGCGCGGTGGTCGAGGCCATCGACGCGGCGATCCCGCTGGTCATCGTGATCACCGAGGGCATCCCGGTGCACGACTCCACCGAGTTCTGGGCGTACGCGAGCGCGAAAGGCAACGCGACCCGCATCGTCGGCCCGAACTGCCCGGGCGTCGCCTCGCCCGGCAAGTCCAACGCCGGCATCATCCCGGCGGACATCACCTCGGAGGGGCGGATCGGCCTGGTGTCCAAGTCGGGCACGCTGACCTACCAGATGATGTACGAACTGCGGGACATCGGCTTCTCGACCGCCGTCGGGATCGGCGGTGACCCGGTGATCGGGACCACCCACATCGACTGCCTGCGGGCCTTCGCCGGCGACCCGGAAACCGACGCGATCGTGATGATCGGCGAGATCGGCGGGGACGCGGAGGAGCGGGCCGCCGCGTTCATCGAGCAGAACGTCACCAAGCCGGTCGTCGCCTACGTGGCCGGGTTCACCGCCCCCGAGGGGAAGACGATGGGCCACGCCGGCGCGATCGTGTCCGGATCGTCGGGCACGGCGCAGGCCAAGAAGGAAGCCCTGGAGAAGGTCGGAGTCCGGGTCGGCCGGACGCCGAGCGAGACGGCGCGCCTGGTTCGCGAGGTCATCCCCGGTCGCTAGCGGCTGGCCCGCGGGCCCAGCCGGGACCCACTATCCGAACGGCGCTGGCGTGTCGAGTCAGGCCAGCCACGGCCATCGTTGCCAGGATGGGATCCGTGATCGCCCCTGGCCGGCCCGAGACCGGTTCCCGGCCGCCGCCGGCGCGCGGCGCCCGGCCCCTCGCGGTGTCCGGTGCCCTCGCGGCATCCGTGGTCACGGTCACCGGGCTGGTCATCCTCACGCCGCTGGTGGTCGCCGGGTGGATCGCCGCCCCGCACTCCGGCCTCGGGCTGCCCGGGGTGGTGCGCACGGCGACCTGCCTGTGGCTGGCCGCTCACCACGTGGAGATCACCCTGTCCGGCGCGGGCCGGATCGGCATGCTCCCGCTCGGCCTGGTGCTGCTGCCCGGCGCGCTGCTGTGGCGGGCCGGGCGCTGGCTGGTCCGCACCGAGGAGATGACCAAGCTCAGCGACATCGGCTACGCGGCCCTCGCGCTCGCCGTTCCCTACGCCGCGCTCTGCGGGGCGCTCGCGCTCGGCAGCCGGTCGCCCCTGGCGGCACCGTCCCTGCCCGAGGCGGTCCTCGCGGGGTTCCTGCTCGCCCTGTGCGCGGGCGGCCTCGGCGCGGCGCGTGCCCTGGCACCGTGGCGCCGGCTGTTCCGCCTCATGCCGCCCCGGTCCCGCTCCGTCGTCCTGGGCACCGCCGGTTCGCTGGCCGTGCTGAGCGCGGGCGGCGCGCTGCTGGCGGGCGGTTCGCTCGCCGCGCACCTGGGGGAGTACCGGGCCCTTGACGCGTCGCTGGCGCCCGGGTTCGTCGGCGGCACGCTGCTCATCCTGGCGCAACTCGCCTACGTGCCCAACGCCGTCGGCTGGGCGATCTGCTACTCGCTCGGGCCGGGATTCGCGTTCGGCATCTCGACCGTGGTGGCCCCGACCGGGGCGGCGCTCGGGCCGCTCCCGCTGTTCCCGATGCTGGCCGCGCTGCCCACCGGCACGGGCGGCCTGCCCGCCTGGGTCTCGGTCTGGGTGCTCGCGCTGCCGTACCTGGCCGGGATCGTGGGCGGCGTCCTGGTGGCGCGCGCCGCGCCCACCCCGGCCGCCGAGGTCGCCCCGCTCTGGGGCTTCGCCTGCGGCGTGGCCACCGGGTGCGTGATCGGCGTGCTCGCGGCGTTCTCCGGCGGCCCGCTGGGCAGCGGCCGGCTGGCCGCGGTCGGGCCGTCGGGGTGGCAGGCGGCTGTGGTTGCCGTGCTGGAGATCGGTGTCTCGGCGGCCGTGGCCACCGGCGCCGCCAACTGGCTCCGGGTGCGGCGCGACCCGGAACTCGCCGCCGCCCGGGCGCTGCGTGTCACCGCGCCGCCCCCCCGCCCGGCCAGGCCGGCCGAGCACGCGGGGCACCGGATCTACCTGGATCCCTGGGCCGGTGAGCAGGACGACGCGCCGCCCGGCGACCGCCCGCCGATCGGCCCCGCCATGCTGCCCTGACGAGGAATGCAAGGCCGCCGGTTGCTCGGCGGGCACGGCAGCCTGGCGCCCGCCCCGGCCCGGGTCGATGGGGGGCATAGCTCCCCCATCGTGCCCGGGAAAGCGGCTGACCTGTGCCCTTCCGCCCTATGGGGCGAATCACCGCCCAGCGGCGACGCGGGCCGGCCCGGCCGGCAGCCGTTAAGGTAGCTGACGTGACAGCACGCCTCGTGGTCCTCGTGTCCGGGGCGGGCACCAACCTTCAGGCGCTGCTCGACGCCTGCGCGGACGATTCCTACGGCGCGGCCGTCGCGGCGGTGGGCGCGGACCGCACCGGGATCGAGGGGCTGGCGCGGGCACGGCGGGCGGGACTACCCGTCTTCACCCACCGGGTCGCCGACCACCCCACCCGGGCCGACTGGGACCGCGCCCTCGCCCGGTCGTGCGAGCGGTACGAGCCGGACCTGGTCATCTCGGCAGGGTTCATGAAGCTGGTGGGGCAGGACTTCCTGGGCCGCTTCGCCGGGCGGGTCGTCAACACCCACCCCTCGCTGCTGCCGGCCTTCGCCGGGATGCACGCCGTCCGGGACGCGCTCGGCTACGGGGTGAAGGTCACCGGCTGCACCGTCTTCCTCGTCGACGCGGGCACCGACACCGGCCCGGTGATCGCTCAGGCGGCGGTGCCGGTCCGCGAGGATGACGACGTGGCCTCGCTCCACGAGCGGATCAAGGTGACCGAGCGGGCCCTGCTCGTCGATACGGTCGGCAGGATGGTCCGGGGCGGGTGGACGGTGCGGGGCCGGGCGGTGCGGGTCGGCCGGACGCCGCGGGCCGGCGGTACGGTGCAGGCTGGCAGGACGGTGCAGGCTGGCAGGACGGTGCAGGCCGGCAGGGGCGGTACGGTGCAGGCCGGCCGGACGGTGCAGGCCGGTCGCGAGGACGCCGCGGTGGCGCGGCGGGCCGGGCAGGGATAAGAGGGTCAGCGAGTGGCGAAGGTTCCCATCAAGCGGGCGCTGGTCAGCGTCTACGACAAGACCGGGCTGGCCGAGCTGGCCGGTGCCCTGGCGGCGGCCGGTGTCCAGCTCGTCAGCACCGGCAGCACGGCGGCGGCGGTCGCCGCGGCGGGCGTGCCGGTGACGCCGGTCGAGGAGGTGACCGGGTTCCCCGAGATCCTGGAGGGCCGGGTGAAGACGCTGCACCCCGGCGTGCACGCCGCGCTGCTCGCCGACACCGGCCGGCCAGAGCACGCCGAGCAGCTCGCCGGCCTGGGCATCGCCCCGTTCGAGCTACTGGTGTCCAACCTGTACCCGTTCGAGGCCACGGTGGCCGCGGGGGCCCCGGCCGAGGAGTGCGTCGAGCAGATCGACGTCGGCGGCCCGGCGATGGTCCGGGCCGCGGCGAAGAACCACGCCCGGGTGGCCGTGATCACCGACCCGTCGCAGTACCGGGCGGCCGCCGAGGCGGCCCAGGCCGGCGGGTTCACCCGCGAGCAGCGGCGGCGGCTGGCGGCCGCGGCCTACGCGGCCACCGCCCGCTACGACGCCGCGGTCGCGTCCTGGTTCGCCGGGGTGTACGCGCCCGACGAGGTCGCGCGGGACACCGGCTGGCCGGACCTGGTGTCCGCCGTGTGGACCCGCCGCGAAGTGCTGCGTTATGGGGAGAACCCGCATCAGGGCGCCGCGCTATACACCAGCCCCGGCGCGCCGGCGGGCCTGGCCACGGCGGCCCAGTTGCACGGCAAGGCGATGTCCTACAACAACTACGGCGACGCCGCGGCCGCCTGGCGCACCGCGTTCGACTTCGCCGAGCCGTGCGTGGCGATCATCAAGCACGCGAACCCGTGCGGCATCGCGATCGGGGCCGACCTGGCCGAGGCACACCGGAGGGCGCACGCGTGCGACCCGGTGTCCGCCTACGGCGGGGTGATCGCGGCCAACGGCGTCGTCACGGCGGCGATGGCGGCGCAGGTTGCCGACATCTTCACCGAGGTGATCGTCGCGCCCGGGTTCGAGGACGCCGCGCTCGGCATCCTCACCGCCAAGAAGAACCTGCGGCTGCTGTGCTGCCCGCCCCCCGCGGGCGCGGCCCTTACGGGTCCAGCGGGCCCCGCGGCCCTCGCGGGACCCGCAGGCCCCGCGGGCAGGGCGGTCGAGTGGCGCCCGGTGGACGGCGGTGTGCTGCTGCAGACCGCCGACCGGCTGGACGCGCCGGGCGATGACCCCGTGACCTGGCAGCTCAAGGCCGGCCAGGCCGCGGCCGCCGCGGATCTTGCCAACCTCGCCTTCGCCTGGCGGGCCTGCCGCGCGGCCAAGTCCAACGCCATCGTGCTCGCCTCCGGCGGCGCCACGGTCGGGGTGGGCATGGGCCAGGTCAACCGGGTCGACTCGGCCCGGATCGCGGTCGCCCGCGGCGGGCAGCGGTGCCGCGGCGCGGTCGCCGCCAGCGACGCCTTCTTCCCGTTCGCCGACGGCCTCCGGGTGCTGGCCGACGCCGGGGTCCGCGCCGTCGTGGAACCCGGCGGCTCGGTACGCGACGAAGAGGTCATCGCCGCCGCGCAGGCCGCCGGGGTCAGCCTGTACTTCACCGGGACCCGGCACTTCTTCCACTGACCACGCGCGGGGTTAGCCTTGGTCCGCCACGCCAACCCCGCAGAAGGGGGCACCTTGACCGCGCTACTCCTGGACGGGCGCGCGACCGCCGCCGAGATCAAGGAAGACCTGCGGAAGCGGGTGGCCGCGCTCGCCGCCGCGGGCCGTGTGCCCGGGCTGGGCACGGTGCTGGTCGGGGACGACCCGGGCAGCCGCGCCTACGTGAACGGCAAGCACCGCGACAGCCTCGAGGTCGGCATCGCCAGCATCCGCCGCGACCTGCCCGCCGACGCCACCCAGGCGCAGGTCGAGGCGGTGATCGACGAGCTGAACGCCAACCCGGAGTGCACCGGGTTCCTGGTCCAGCTCCCGCTGCCGGCGGGCCTGGACGCGCTGGCCATCCTGCACCGGGTGGACCCGGCCAAGGACGCCGACGGCCTGCACCCGGTCAACCTGGGCAAGCTGGTGCTCGGTGAGCCGGGCCCGCTGCCGTGCACACCCCGCGGGATCGTGGCGCTGCTGCGCCGTTACGACGTGCCGATCGCCGGGGCGGACGCCACCGTGATCGGGCGCGGGATCACCGTCGGCCGCTCGCTCGGCCTGCTGCTCACCCGGCGCAGCGAGAACGCGACCGTCACGCTGTGCCACACCGGAACCAGGGACCTGGCCGCGCACACCCGTGGCGCGGACATCGTGGTGGCCGCCGCGGGCCGGCCGGGGCTGCTCACCGCGGACATGGTCAAGCCCGGGGCGGCGGTGCTGGACGTCGGCATCACCAGGACCGAAGCCGGGCTGACCGGGGACGTCGCGCCCGGGGTCGCGGAGGTGGCCGGCTACCTGGCGCCGGTGCCGGGCGGCGTGGGGCCGATGACCAGGGCGATGCTGCTGACCAACGTGGTGGAGGCGGCGGAGCACGCGATTCGACCAGAAAGCTACTAGCAAGTAACATAAGCGTGCCGCCCGCGGGGAAGATAACCCCGCGGCGGGGGCGGACGGCCGCGTTTGGCAGTCTTGACCCAGCCCGGGGGTCAGCCCGGGCGGACACGCGGACAGGGGCAGGAGGTCGGCCACCGGTCATGAACATCGTCGTCTGCGTCAAGCAGGTCCCCGACACGTGGGCGGAGCGCACGCTGCGGCCGGAGGATTCGCGGCTCGACCGCGCCGCGGTGGACGGGGTCATCAACGAACTCGACGAGTACGCGATCGAGGAAGGGCTCCGGCTCGCGGAGGCGCACGGGGGAGAGGTGACCATCTTGACCATGGGCCCCGAGAAGGCCAGCGAGTCGATCCGCAAGGCGCTGTCCATGGGCGCCGACAAGGCCGTGCACCTGGTGGACGACGCCCTTGCCGGGTCCGACGCGCTCGCCACCTCGCTCGCCCTGGCCACCGTGCTCCAGCGCACCGGGTTCGACCTGGTCATCCTTGGCTCGGAGGCCACCGACGCGCGGACCGGCCTGCTGGCCGCGATGCTGGCCGAGCGGCTGGGCGTCCCGCAGCTCAGCCTGGCCAGCAAGGTGGAGGTCGACGGCAGCGCCATCACCATCCACCGGCAGGCGGACTACGGCTACGACAAGGTCCAGGCCTCGCTGCCGGCCGTCGTCAGCGTGGTGGAGAAGATCAACGAGCCGCGGTACCCGTCCTTCAAGGGGATCATGGCGGCCAAGAAGAAGCCCGTCGAGGTGCTCAGCCTCGCCGACGCCGGGATCGACCCCGCCCGGGTGGGCCTGGGCGCCGCCGCGACCGAGGTGGTCAGCTTCAGCAAACGGCCGCCACGGGAGGCGGGCACGATCGTCAAGGACGAGGGTGACGGCGGTGTCAAGGCCGCCGAGTTCCTCGCCGCGCAGAAGTTCATCTGACCGGAAGGCCGGCAAACTCGCATGTCTGAGATCCTCGTCCTCGCCGCGCACGACGGCGGCTCGGTCAAGAAGGTGACGCTCGAACTGCTGACGCTGGCGCGCCGGTTCGGGGAGCCCGCCGCGGTCTGGCTGGGCCCCGGCGCGGAGGCGGCCCGGGAGCGGCTGGCCGAGTATGGTGCCGTCAAGGTCTACGCCGCGGGCGGCGACGGCGTGACCGACTACGTGGCCGCGCCCGCCGCCGAGGTGCTCGCGGCGCTGGTCGCGCGGTCGTCACCGGCGGCCGTCGTGGTGCCGTCCACCGCGGAGGGCAAGGAGGTCGCCGCGCGGCTCGCCGTCAAGATCGGCGCCGGCGTGCTCACCGACGCGGTGGACCTCACCCCGGGTGAGGACGGCCCGGTCGCGGAGCAATCCATCTTCGGCGGCGCCATCATCGTGAAGTCAAAGGTCAGCAAGGGCATCCCGATCGTGGCGGTGCGGCCGAACGCGATACCGCCCGAGGCGGCCCCCGCGGAGGCGGCGCTGGAGGAGGTGAGCGTGGCGCTGAGCGGCGCGGCCAAGGGCGCGCACATCACCGACCGCGTCGTGGCCGAGCGCAGCGAGCGCCCCGAGCTCACCGAGGCGTCCATCGTCGTGTCCGGCGGCCGCGGAGTCGGCAGCGCGGAGAACTTCGCCATGATCGAGGGCCTGGCGGACAAGCTGGGCGCCGCCGTCGGGGCGTCCCGCGCGGCCACCGACGCCGGCTGGTACCCGCACCAGTTCCAGGTCGGCCAGACCGGCAAGACCGTCTCGCCGCAGCTGTACGTGGCGGTCGGGATCTCGGGCGCGATCCAGCACCGGGCCGGCATGCAGACGTCCAAGACCATCATGGTGATCAACAAGGACCCCGAGGCGCCCATCTTCGAGCTGGCGGACTTCGGCGTCGTCGGCGACCTGTTCAAGGTCGTGCCGCAGCTCACCGAGGAGATCGCCAGGCGCCAGGGGTCCTGAGCCCGGCCCCGAGCGGCGGGCTGGAAGTCCAGCTACGCTGAATTTGTCATGGACTACACCGACGGCGCAGGCCAGCCGGGGGCCGCCGGCGCAGCCGGCGAGGCCCCCCTGGTCTATCTGGACCACGCGGCGACCGCACCGATGCTCCCCGAGGCCATCGCGGCCATGACGGAAGAACTACGCTGCCTCGGCAACCCCTCCTCGCTGCACAACGCCGGCCGGCGCGCGCGCCGTGTGGTCGAGGAGTCCAGGGAGCAGATCGCCGAGGCGTTCGGCGCCCGGCCCAGCGAGGTGATCTTCACCAGCGGCGGTACCGAGGCGGACAACCTGGCGCTGAAGGGCCTGTTCTGGGCGCGCCGGGCCGCCGGGCCGCGGCGCCGCCGGCTGCTGGTGCCGGCGACCGAGCACCACGCGGTGCTGGACTCGGCGCTGTGGCTGGCCAGCCACGAGGGCGCGCAGATCTGCTGGATCGGCGTGGACGGCACCGGGATGGTGTCCGCGGACAGCGTGCGCGCCACCATCGAGGCCGACCCGGACAGCGTGGCGCTGGTCAGCGTGATGTGGGCGAACAACGAGGTGGGCACGATCGCCCCGGTGGCGGAACTGGCGGCGGTCTGCGCGGAGTACCGGATCCCGTTCCACACCGACGCCGTGCAGGCCGCCGCGCAGGTGCCGGTGCACTTCGCCGGCAGCGGGGCGGACGCGCTCACGATCACCGGGCACAAGCTCGGCGGGCCGATCGGGGCCGGGGCGCTGCTGCTGGCCCGGGACGCCCAGCCGGTGCCGGTGCTGCACGGCGGCGGGCAGGAGGCCGACATCAGGTCCGGCACCCTTGACGCGCCCGCGATCCGGGGCTTCGCGACCGCCGCCCAGGTCGTGGCCAAGACCCGGGAAGCCGAGGCGATCCGGCTGGCCGCGCTCCGCGACGACCTGGTGGCCCGGATACTGGCGGCGGTGCCCGACGCGGTGCTCAACGGCGCGCCGCCCGGCCCCGGCCGGCTCCCGGGGAACGCGCACTTCTCGTTCCCCGGCTGCGAGGGCGACGCGCTGCTCATGCTCCTGGACGCGCGGGGGATCGCCTGCTCCACCGGGTCCGCGTGCACCGCGGGGGTGGCCAGGCCCAGCCACGTGCTGCTCGCCATGGGCGCCGAGGAGGCCAGGGCCCGTGGCTCGCTGCGGTTCTCGCTCGGCCCGACCTCGACCCGGGCCGACTGCGAAGCCGTCGGGAACGTGATCGGCGAGGCGGTGGAACGTGCCCGGCGCGCCGGACGCTGATTTATTGCCATACGCAACCCCGTGGTGACCTGATCCCCAGCCTGGCCGGACCCGGGAACCCTCGCCCGAAGGAGGATCCGGGGAACCCGTCACGGGCCGATGACCGCCTGCTCCGGGCTCACCGACGGTGGCGCCGGCCACCGGGGCGGGCCCCGGGGGCAACACGGCGGTGCGCCGCGGCCCATAGGCTGGATGGGTCATGAACGGGATGCGGGTGCTGGCGGCCATGTCGGGCGGGGTGGACTCCGCGGTGGCCGCCGCGCGGGCGGCCGACGCCGGGCACGAGGTGACCGGGGTCCATCTCGCGCTGTCGCGCAGCCCGCGGTCGCACCGCTCCGGAGCGCGGGGCTGCTGCACGCTGGAGGACGCCAGGGACGCCAGGCGCGCGGCGGACGTGATCGGGATCCCGTTCTACGTCTGGGACATGGCGGAGCGGTTCCATCGCGACGTGGTGGCAGACTTCGTGGCCGAGTACGCGCGCGGGCGCACGCCGAACCCGTGCCTGCGGTGCAACGAGAAGATCAAGTTCGCGGCGGTGCTGGACCGGGCGGTGGCCCTGGGCTTCGACGCGGTCTGCACCGGCCACCACGCCCGGCTGGCGGACGGGTGCCTGTACCGCAGCCCCGACCTGGGCAAGGACCAGTCCTACGTGCTCGCCGTGCTCACCCGGGAGCAGCTTGGCCGGGCCATGTTCCCGCTGGGCGACTCCACCAAGGCGCAGGTGCGCGCGGAGGCCGCGGCCCGCGGCCTGGCGGTGGCGGACAAGCCGGACAGCCATGACGTGTGCTTCATCCCCGACGGCGACACGCGCGCGTTCCTGGCCGGCGCCCTGGGCCGGGCTCCCGGTGCGATCGTGGACACCGCGGGGACCGTGCTCGGCAGCCACGACGGCGCCTACGGGTTCACCGTCGGCCAGCGCAAGGGGCTGCGCGTGGGCACCCCGGCCGCGGACGGTCGGCCACGGTACGTGCTGGACATCGAGCCGGCCTCGGGCACGGTCACCGTCGGGCCCGCCGAATCCCTGGACGTGATGCAGATCTGGGCCGAGCGCCCGGTCTGGACCGGCTGCGCTCCGCCGCGCCGGCCGAGGGACTGCCTGGTGCAGTTGCGGGCGCACGGGCAGGCGCACCCGGCGACCGTGTTCCCCGGCGACCGCCTGCTGCGGCTGGCGCTGACGGAGCCGGCCAGGGGAGTGGCCCGCGGCCAGGCGGCGGTCTGCTACGACGGCGACATGGTCCTCGGCAGCGCCACGATCGCGGCCACCGCCTGACAGCGCGGGCCCTGCCTGACACCGCTGTCAGGCTACGGGTGGGCACTGCGCCGCAACTGCTGACGTGACCGCCGTCACATGACCGCTGGTCAACGCCTTGATGTCCGCAAGGTGACAGCGGGTGTTCCATATTGTGGCCGGAATAAATCCTTTGTGATGAATGCGGCTGCTGATCATCTCGTCCCCGATTGTGGCATTCATGTGAATGCCGTGTTTCAGATTGGGTAGATCGTCACCGGCGCGAACGTCGAAGGCACGGCAGGGTGCACGTGCGGCGCAGGACGTCCGCGCTGGAGGCGAGATGAGAGGCGGCGTTGACAAGGTTCGCGCTGGGCGCCGGATCCGGAGGCCCGCGGCCCGCTCGTCGAGAAAGGGTGCCCGCTACGTCGGCGTGACGCTAGCCGGCGCCCTGGCCGCCGCGGGGCTTGCGGCCTGCGGCACGAGCAGCGCGGCCACCGGGCCGGTGACGCTGAACTTCTACCTTTACCCGGACAGCTCCGGTGCCACCGCGACGGCCATCAACAACTGCGACAAGCAGAGCGGTGGCAAGTACACGATCTCCTACCAGCAGCTGCCAACCGGCTCGGACGGCCAGCGGCAGCAACTCGTCCGGCGCATGGCCGCCCACGACACCACGATCGACATCCTGGGCCTGGACGTCACCTGGGAGGCGGAGTTCGCCCAGGCGGGCTGGGCGCAGCCGTGGACCGGCAAGTACCTGGCGCAGGCGGAGGCCGGCACGCTCAAGCCCGCCCTCCAGACGGCGATCTGGAAGGGCAAGCTCTACGCGGTCCCCGACAACAGCAACACCCAGTTGCTCTGGTACCGCTCCGACCTGGTGCCCAACCCG
>Ga0070707_100000253_pt1 | contig 53682 bp, 46 predicted proteins | sample KBSK5502metaG_FD_65468 | JGI IMG/M metagenome (GOLD analysis project Ga0070707, IMG submission 65468) | Corn, switchgrass and miscanthus rhizosphere microbial communities from Kellogg Biological Station, Michigan, USA - KBS K5-50-2 metaG | ecosystem: Host-associated > Plants > Roots >... | reverse complement strand
AAGGCGACGATCGAGCTTCTGGCGGAGGTTGGAGCCGACGCCACGACGGTCGATGCGATCGCCCGCCGCAGTGGCAGCGCCAAGACGACGATCTATCGCCGCTGGCCCAGCCGCGAGGCGCTCATCATCGATGCGCTCCGGGCGGCGGTCCGCGCTTCGAACGAGGGGGTCGAGGCAGCGCACGAGGAGGGTGTGTCGCTCGGCGCGATGGTGCGGCTCTCGGCCCACAACATCCTGGGCCTCGTCCAGAACTCGGTCTTCCGGGCGGCGTTCCCGACGATCGCCCACGAGCTCCTCGGAGAGACGGATCTCGGCAACCGGTTCCGGGCCACTGTCTTCGAGCCCATTCGGGCGAACACGAAGGCGCGGCTCGGCGAGGCGATCGCTCGCGGCGAGATCCGGCCGGGCCTGGACCTCGACCTCGTGATCGACGCCGTGAACGGGGCGATGCTCTATCGAGCCCTCGTCGGCGAGCCGATCGATCCGTCGGTTGCGGATGCGCTCACCGACCTGATCCTGTCGGGCGCCGCGGCCACGTCGCCAACGGGCGCCGGACATGAAGCGGCGCCCGTTCGGGTGAACGGGCGCCGGAAAGGAACGCGGAAGCGCTGAGTCAGCCGACCTCGGCGGGCTGCTTCGCGTTCGGTCCTGCTGCGTTCGTCGCCGTGGACCCCGCGTCCGTCGCGGGCCTGTCGGTCTGTGTTTCCTCGGCCGCGTCATCCCCCCCGCCACCGGCGGTCCCTTCGACGTCGAGCAGGTAGCCGATGCCCTGGAACGTCCGGATCCGGCCCGGCTCACCGGGCTTCGCGCCCAGCTTGCGACGGACCCGGCTGATCCAGACACGGAGGTACTGGAGGTCGTCGCGGTACTCGGGGCCCCAGACCTTCGTCAGGAGCTCCGTGTGGAGGACGACCTTGCCGGGGTGGGTGGCGAGGTGCTGGAGGAGCAGCCACTCCGTCCTCGACAGCTGGACGAGCTCGCCCCCGCGACGGACCATCCGTCGCTCGAGGTCGATCTCGACGTCGTCGAAGGCGACGACACCGGCGCCCGGCTCGACGCCGGTCGAGCGGCGGATCACCGCTCGGACTCGGGCGGCCAGCTCATCAGGATGGAACGGCTTGGCGATGTAATCGTCGGCGCCCAGGTCGAGCCCCTTCGCCTTGTCGGCGGTCGCTCCCTTGGCGGTCAGAAGGATGACCGGAACGGGCCGCTGCTCGCGCAGCTGGCGCATGACCTCGATCCCGTCGAGGTCGGGCATGACGATGTCGAGGAGGACGATGTCCGGGCGGATCTCCTCGGCCTTGGCGAGGGCATCCTCACCGCCGGTCGCGGTGACGACCCGGAAGCCCTCCTCGCTCAGGGCGATGGAGACGAGCTTCGTGATTCGCGGTTCGTCGTCCGCGACGAGCACGAGCGGTTGAGTTCCCACGCAACACCTCCGGGGGTCTATGAAGGGATGGTGACGGTTCGGCGGGCCACCGTGCAGTCCGCTGAACGGATCACTCGGCGGCCCGCCGCATCGAGAGCCGGTCCTACGAGGACGCCGGTGCCGGAGCCTGCTCGGTCGGCACGGCCGGCGGGTTGATCGTGTTGTTGTTGTTGGTCGTCGTGGTCGACGGCGAAGCGCCGGGCCCGAGGGCGAACCACCAGACGGCGAGGAGGAGCACCACGATGGCGATGATCCCGATGATCGCGCCCAGTCCGCTGCTTCGATCGTCCGTCACCACCACGGTATCGCGGTCGTGTTCTTCATGGGTCATGAGGGGTCTCCAGTGTGGCTGGGGGTCTGTCGTGGCCGCCGGAATGGGCCCGGTCGGCGAGCCGGTCATTGCCGGCCTGGGACTCAAGGCTGCCGGAGCCATGCTGTCGGTCGGTCGGCCCCACATTGCAGAAGCGTTGCGTCGTCATATCAATTGGTGGCCGCTTCGTTGTCGTCGGCGAGGGCGCGCCCCGTGTTCCGATCGATCGGCTACGCTGGCCTGGATGAGCTTTTCCCACGATGACCTCGCGCGCATCGGGTCGGCGGAGGAAGTCGACATCGAGACCCAGGCGCCCGAGGGTCCGGCCCACCGAACGACGATCTGGATCGTTGTCGAGGGCGAGGATGTCTTCGTCCGCTCGGTGCGCGGGGCGGCCGGGCGCTGGTTCCGGGAGGCGACCGCGAACCCGGCGGTCGCGATCCATGTCGACGGTCGGCGATTGGCCGCGACGGCCATCCCGGCGACGGATCCGGATTCGATGGAGCGGACGACCAGGGCCGTCATCGACAAGTACACCGGCATCGAGGGCTTCGAATCGATGCAGAACCCGGCCATCTTTCCGTCGACCCTCCGCCTCGAGCCCGCCTGAGCCCCGATGACCTTCGACGAGTTCAAGCACCAGCTGCCAGACATCGACGAGGCCGAGACCCAGGAATGGATCGACTCGTTCGACCAGCTCGTCGCGCAGGAGGGTGAGAGTCGGGCCCGCTTCCTCGTCTACAAGCTGCTCAAGCGGGCCCGCCAGCTCCACGTCGGGCTGCCGCCGCTGACCCAGACGCGCTACATCAACACGATCAGCCCCGAGCAGGAGCCGTTCTTCCCGGGCGACGAGCAGATCGAGCTCCGGATCCGGCGGATCATCCGCTGGAACGCGGTCGCGATGGTCCTCCGGGCGAACAACCGCTTCACCGGGATCGGCGGTCACCTCGCGACCTACGCCTCGGCGGCGTCGCTGTACGAGGTCGGCTTCAACCACTTCTTCCGCGGCAAGGACGACGGCGGGGCAGGGGATCAGGTCTTCTACCAGGGCCACGCCGCGCCGGGGATCTACGCCCGGGCGTTCCTCGAAGGCCGGCTGACCGAGGACCAGCTCGACCACTTCCGGCGGGAGACGGTGCCGGGCCAGGGGCTGTCGTCGTACCCCCATCCGCGGCTCATGCCCGACTTCTGGGAGTTCCCCACCGTGTCGATGGGCCTCGGCCCGATCAGCGCCATCTACCAAGCCCGCTACAACCGGTATCTCCAGAACCGCGGGCTGCTCGATACGTCCGGGTCACGCGTCTGGGCGTTCCTCGGCGACGGCGAGACCGACGAGCCGGAGGCGCTCGGCGCGCTCCACGTCGCCGCCCGCGAGGGCCTCGACAACCTGACGTTCGTCGTCAACTGCAACCTGCAGCGGCTGGACGGACCGGTCCGCGGCAACGGCAAGATCATCCAGGAGCTGGAGTCCGTGTTCCGTGGCTCCGGCTGGAACGTCATCAAGGTGATCTGGGCCCGCGAGTGGGACGAGCTCCTCGCCCGCGACGTCGACGGCGTCCTGGTCGAGCAGATGAACAACACCCTCGACGGGGAGTTCCAGAAGTTCTCGGTCGCCGGCGGGGCGTACATCCGGGAGCACTTCTTCGGGCCCGACCCGCGGCTCCGCAAGCTCGTCGAGCACCTGTCGGACGACGACCTGGCCAAGCTCCGCCGCGGCGGCCACGACTACCGCAAGGTCTACGCCGCCTACAAGGCCGCGGTCGAGTCGAAGGGCTCGCCGACAGTGATCCTCGCCAAGACGGTCAAGGGCTGGACCCTCGGTCCCGGCGTCGAGGCCCGCAACATCACCCACCAGGCAAAGAAGCTCAACGAGGCGGAGCTCAAGATCTTCCGAGACCGGCTCCAGCTGCCGATCCCCGACGCGAAGCTCAAGGACGCGCCGTACTACCACCCGGGCCCGGACTCCGAGGAGGTCCAGTACCTGCGCGAGCGACGCAAGGCGCTCGGCGGCTACGTCCCGCGCCGGGTCATTCGGAAGATGCCCCTGGCGAAGCCGGCGGCAGCCGTCGACGCGGAGTTCGCGGACGGCTCCGAGACCGCGGTCTCGACGACGATGGTCTTCACCAGGATCCTGCGGAACCTCATCCGGGACAAGGAGCTCGGGCCGCGGATCGTGCCGATCATCCCGGACGAGGCGCGGACGTTCGGCATGGACCCGCTCTTCAAGGAGGTCGGGATCTACGCCGCCCTCGGGCAGCGCTACGAGCCGGTCGACTCGGACCTCGTCCTGTCGTACCGAGAGGCGGTCGACGGCCAGGTCCTCGAGGAGGGGATCACCGAGGCGGGCTCGGTGGCGTCGCTCCAGGCCGCGGCGACCTCGTATGCCACCCACGGCTTCCCGACGATCCCGTTCTACATCTTCTACTCGATGTTCGGGTTCCAGCGGACCGGCGACCAGATCTGGGAGCTGGCCGATGCCCGCGGTCGCGGGTTCCTGATGGGCGCGACCGCCGGCCGGACGACCCTCAACGGCGAGGGCCTCCAGCACGAGGACGGCCACTCCCACATCCTCGCATCGACGATCCCGTCGCTCCGGGCGTACGACCCTGCGTTCGCCTACGAGCTGGCGGCCGTCGTCCGCGACGGCGTCGAGCGGATGTACCACGACGGCCAGGACGTCTTCTACTACGTCACGCTCTACAACGAGAACTATTCGCAGCCGAAGAAGCCGGCTGGCGTCGACGAGGGCATCGTCCGCGGGATCTACCGCTTCGCCGAGGCGCCAGACCTCGGGCCGAAGGCCCACCGGGCGCGGCTGGTCGGGTCGGGCGCGATCCTCCAGCAGGTGATCTCGGCACGGGACCTCCTGGCGTCGGAGGCGGGGATCGCGGCCGAGGTCTACTCGGCGCCGTCGTTCCCGCTGCTGCGGCGTGACGGGCTCGAGGTCGAGCGGTTCAACCGCTTGAACCCGAAGGAGACGCCGAAGGTCCCCTACGTGTCGACCGTGCTGGGCGTCGACGGCGGCCCGATCGTCGCGGCGAGCGACTGGATGAAGGCGCTGCCCGACATGGTCTCCCGCTGGCTGCCGCCCTACTACGTGTCGCTCGGGACGGACGGCTTCGGCCGGTCGGACACCCGCGAAGCGCTCCGCGGCCTGTTCGAGATCGACCCGCCGCACATCGCCGCGGCGGCAATCTCCGAGCTGGTGCGCTGCGGCGCGATGCCGGCCGACAAGGCGTCGAAGACGATCGCCGCGCTCGGAGTCGATCCGAAGAAGCTCGATCCGGCCGCCGTCTGAAATTGCCGGCGCGCCGCGTGGCGCGGCGCTGGCGCGCAAGGCGTGGCGTATTTCAAGAAGTGTTACCTGACGGGATTCCGGCGGTGTCCGTCCCGCCATGGGCTCCGTTATGGCTCCGTTCAGCTGCAGAAGGCGTAGACGGGCCGTAGCGGAGCCCGGATCGACGGTCCGGCGGCCGCGATGGCGCGAAATAGCGGTTCTTGGAATACGGCGCCCTTGGCGCCTGCGCCTCTGCGACGCCGCCGGGCTCGGCGCGACGCGCCGCGCTCGGCGCGACGAGCGGCGCTGGGCCCGGACACGCGTCCGCAAACCGTCGTCACGCGGCTGAAACGCCCTCGCTCCGGCACGAAGCGCCCCCGCCCGCGAGCCGTTCGTACCGTCGATGACATCCGACATCGACCGCGGCCCATTCGCGGCGCGATGCCGGACTGTCAAAGGAGACCACCATGGGTCACGACCAGAACGATCCGAAGCCGCTCACACGCGACCGCACGTACGACGCGGATCGTCCGTACGACCCGGACCGTGACGATACGGCCCCGGAGAACCAGGAGCAGGGCAAGGAGGCCATGGGCGCCGGGGTCGGCGCGCTCGGCAGTGCCGGTGTCGGGATGGCTGTCGCTGGCCCTCCGGGCGCGATCGCCGGAGGCGTGATCGGCGCGGCCGGAGGGGCCGGTGCCCGTGACCAGGCCGAAGAGGAGATCGAGGAAGACGGCAACAAGCCGGACTCCACGGATCCGCGCGGCTATTGACCCTCGCAACCGAGAACCGGCCGCGGTCTCATCAGCGATGGGGCCGCGGCCGTACCATGTCCGGAGAGGACGCCGTGATCGAACCCATTCGCATCGCCCAGGTCGTACCGCCAATCGAGCGTGTCCCGCCAGAGGGCTACGGCGGCACCGAGCGGGTGGTGTTCGAGCTCGTCAGCGAGCTGGCCCGGCGGGGGCACCGTGTCACGACGTTCGCGTCGGGCGACTCCGACGTCCCGGGTGACCTTGTGGCGACGATCCCGCGGGCGCTCCGGCCGGCGGGCCACGGCGGTGACGTCGGCGGCTTCATGATCACCACGATGTTGCAGGTGCTGGATCGTGAGCGTCAGTTCGACCTGATCCACAGCCACCTCGAGTGGTACTCCGTGATCCTCCAGCGGGCCACGTCGCGGCCGTTCGTCGCGACCTTCCACGGCCGCCTCGACACGCCCTGGTCGCGCGACTCCTTCGCCGGTCGGCCAACGGGCATGGTCGCCATCAGCGAGTCGCAGGCGTCGGTCCACCCCGATGTCCCGTGGACGATCGTCCACAACGGCCTGAACCTCGACGACGCGCCGTTCGAGCGCCGCCGGACCGACGACCTGGTGTTCGTCGGCCGGGTCAACCCGGAGAAGGGCATTGTCGAGGCGATCGACGTCGCCAAGAAGGCCGGTCGCCCGCTGAAAATCGCGGCGAAGATCGGGCCGACTCCCGCCGAGCGCGACTATGACGAGCAAGTCTTCGAGCCGGCCCTCAAGAAGGCGGGGCGGAGCGTGGAGTTCCTCGGCGAGCTGTCCGGCAAGGACCGCGACGCGCTGTTCGCCCGGAGCTACGCCGTCCTGATGCCGGGCTCCTGGCCGGAGCCGTTCGGGCTCGTCGCGATCGAGGCGCTCGCCTGCGGCGCGCCGGTCATTGCCCGCCGCGTGGGCGGGCTCGACGAGATCCTCCGCGACGGGGTCGACGGCTTCTTCGGCGACGACGTCACCGAGATGGCGTTCCTCGTCGACCGTGCGGGCGACCTGGACCGCGAGGCGATCCGAACGTCGGTGATCGAACGATTCTCGGCGCGGCGGATGGCCGACGCCTACGAGGCGCTATACGCCCGGACCCTCGGGTTGCGAGAGGACGCGGCCGCACCGGCCCACGCCTGACTCATCGCCCGACCCAAGGCGGACCGCGACTTCGCCATCTTTGCTTGGGAGGCACGTAACGAGCGGCGTTCGTTGGCCTTCGTGCGTGGAACGTGGTCAAAACGACGCCCGACTGACAGGACGCCCAAGATCCGGCCGCAAAACCCTGCACAACGTTCCCCGGGCGCAAATAGGGCGAAGTCCGATCGTCTTCGAAGCTTCAGGCTCAGGCGACGACGCGCCTCAGAAGCAGCAACGGCAGGCCGCCGCATGAGCATCTTCGAGACGCCGACGCGGATCCGGGCAATCGTCGGCAAGGAGCTCGTGACGGTCATCCGTCGCCCCCCTCGCCATCGGCTTTGCGCCACGTCTCCTTGGCCTGATTCGGTTGGACCGTGCTACGGGTCCGAGGCCTCGAACCTAGTCGGATGGCGTTGCGCGAGCCTCCGCGCGGCCGAACGCAGGTGACATCGCGCTTGCAGTCAGCGACCCCATCCGCCTGCAGTCCGCGACGCCACCCTCGCGCGGCTGTCACGCGCCTGCAACCGGCTTCGGCCGTCGCATCTCCCGGCTGCGGCCCCCGGTGCCGTACGGTCGGGTCATCGTCTCGACCATCCGGAGGATGAACCCATGACAACCACGACCCGCTCGAGCGGATCACCCACGGCGACCGACGACGGCGACCTCGCGACGACCGCCAGGGGCATTGCCGTCGACGTCGCCGACCGCGCCGCAGCGGCCGCCGCACGCCTGCCAGACGCGGCGAATGCGACCGGCGTCCAGATCGGCCGCGCGAACGCGATCATCCGCCAGGAGTCGGACGAGGTCCTTGCCGTCGGCACGTCGCTGTCGCTGGGCCTCGCGCTCGGCCTCCTGCTCGGCGGCGCCAACCGGATCCTGGTGATCCTCGCGCTCATCCCGGCGACCGCGATGGGCTACACGCTCTTCGACCGCCACGGCGGCACGCGACCGCCGATCCGCTGATCGCCTGACCACGTCCCGATGGGCCGGCCGGGCCCGGGCCTCCACCTGCCAACGGCGAGATCGCCGGCCCCATCCCGGGGCCGGCGATCTTCATGTGTCCGGGCCCGCGCCTTCTCGCCGAAGTACCGGCCTTCGCGGGCCTGGCCCAAGACGTGCGGAACGCCCGGAGGAGGGGGCTCCGGGCGTCCGCGGGATCGGGGGTGAAGACGCCCCGTCACAAGCGTCTCCACGCTGGGTGATTCCGATTGGTGCCGGCGGTCTCCCCGCCGAGCGTGGCGCGATCGTAGACAGGCGGGCCCATCGGGCGTCTGCCAGCGAGCCGTGCAGACATTTCAACCGCATAACGACCAAGGCCGATCCGGCCGCAGGCCGACCCGACAAATGGGACCCGGAATCGGCCGCTGTGCCCCGGACCCGACGAAACGTCCGGCTGCCCATTCGAAAACGCCCGGGCCGACCGTCCAGCGATCGGCCCGGGCGTTGGGAAGAAGGATGGCGGGCCTCCGGACCCCCAGTGGTCGGAAGCCCGCGCGAGCAGTGTCCAGTCCCGGCGATGACGAGAGCGTCAAGGGCACCGACCACATCGTTGCAGTGGCCTGTCCGCGCCGGGACCGATTCAGCTCATCGCATCGGCGGCCAGGATCTCGAGGACGGCCTCGCGGAGGTCGCGCGCCGTCGAGTCGCAGCGAGTCGGTCGGTGGCCGTTGCTACGGGGCCCGATGAGGACCGTCCGGAGGCCGGGCTGACGGTCGCCGCAGGTGTCGGGATCCCCGGTCAGGAACCACGATCCCCGCGGCGGCTGGACCGGCAAGGCCGCGGCTCGGTCGGACCACGTCGCGAGGGCCGTCGCCGGGTGGGTATCCGGTGCGACGAGCACCAGCCGATGACCCGCGTCGGCCAGGTGGGCGAGCCGCTCGCCGACGTCAGGGTCCAGCGCAGCCGACCCGTCAACGTAGATGTGCATGGGAGGACCGTATCCGGTGACGCCCCAAGGCTGGTCACGTCGCGAGGGGGACCTCGTTGCACCCGACTGCCAACTGGCCGGGCACCCCACGCGGCGCGCCCATGGTAAGTCCGTCGTCTGCTCGATCGTGCCGCGCCAGGCGCCGGCGGCCGTGCCGCGGCCCCTCCTGTCGGTTTTTGGCGGCGAGAATCCGAACGCCCACTTGGGAAGGTGGGCGTTCGTCGGTCCAGGCGGAGCGGTTGGGCTCCGCGGCCTGGATCAAATGCCGTGGGTCAGATCGCGCCCCGTCCGGTGCGGGACCGGCCCGTCACCGCGTTGACGACGACGACCACGATGATCGAGCCGATGACCGCGGTCACGATCGAGCTCAGGTCGAACGGTCCGCTGATCGGGTTCGTGTTGAAGAGCAGGCCGGCGAGGAAGCCGCCGACAAGCGCGCCAACGATGCCGAGGACGATGTGGCCGATGACGCCGAGGCCCTCGTCGCCTCGAACGAGGAAGCCGGCGAGGTAGCCGGCGATCGCGCCGAGGACGATCCAAGCAATCACGTTCATGAGGTGAGACCTCCATCCCTTGGGGTTCCGATGGTTCCCCGCTTCGGGGTACGCGAGGGAGTCTCTGGTCGCCGACTCCACACGCCGGCAACGATCGCGTCGATCCTCGTTGCAACGGCCTGACAGGGCCCGCGGGATCGCAGAGGCGCCATCTGACACGACGAATGCGGCGTCGGTCGACGTCGTCGTCTCGACCGACACCGCATTGTCTGACCCGTCCCGACCCCGCGTCGCGGGTTGCTCGAGACGTCGCGGTCCCCGGCGTCGCTGTTGCGGAGTGCCACCCCGGGGGCGGCGACGGAGCCGACGAGAGTGTGGGTCCGATTCTCTTGCGATCCGCTGACGAACGGCCCGCCGGACATGTCATCCGCATGTCAGGCGAGGCCAAAACCACGAGGCCAAACGAAGCCCCCGGCCGTCCGGCCGGGGGCTTCGATCCGTCAGGGGTTCGACACCTTCTGGGACGACGTCGCGCCCTCAATGCGTCCGGGCTACGAGGAGCTCGGAGCGGCCGACTCCGTGCCGGTCGACGACGACGGGCTCTCGACCATCGTCGAAGGTGAGTTGGCCGGGGCGGCCACTGACGGGGCGGCCACTGACGGGGCTGTTGTCGCGGCCGGGTTGGTGCAGGCAGCGATCGCGCCCGCGACCGAAGCCGCGAGGGCGAAGGCAAGCAGAAGTCGCTTCATGGGTACCTCCGGGTGAAAGGGCGCCAGCGATTCGGCACCTCAGGGTGGTCGGGGCCACCACGCTGACCGACGTTACCCAGCCGAGCCGAACGCGAGCCTGTCCGACGCCGACCTCGCCGTTTCAGGCGCCTCGCATCCTGGTGCCTCCGGGCAACGTCTGTCGGCCGACCCACGGACGTGCAACGACCGTGATACGGCCGACCGATCCGGATATCTGTCGGTGCGATAGATCCAGCCCCACGCTGTCGACGACATCGACGAGTCGCCGCCCTCACCGCGGCGCTCGTCGACCAACGAGATGACAACTGGCCGCTCGCGCCACGGATCACGGGGGCGCCGACGCCAACCGAGACAGGAGTGACAGCGATGATCCGCCAGACGCCGATGACGACGACGGAGTCGGACGTCGAAGACCGCTCGATGCGAGTCGTCGAGTACGTGATGGCCATCGTCGCGGTCGTGGCGGCCGGGGTCCTCGCCCTGATTCGGTGACGATTCGCGCCGTCCTGTACGACGCGAAGGGACACGACCGCGAAGTCGACCCGGCCGGGGACCAGCCGCGGCTCAGTGGCGCGCGCCGGCCGAACCTCCTCGTGACTCAGGGGCGAGTCTCCCGGTCGTCGCGATACCCGACAGGCATGGTTTTCGGGCCGAAGACGGCCAACCGAGCCGGCTGGCGGGTGGATCCGCGCGTTACCGCAGCGTTCGATACCTGACAGGCATCGATCGGCCGCGTTGCGGCCATTCAGTGGACCTTGAGGCCGGACTCAATAGCTGACAGGTATCGACGGGACCCCTTGGGCGGGCGCCGCCAGCCCGCCGCCTACGTGTCCTCCTCCATCACCCCCAGCGCAAACCCGAACTCGGCGCCGCCCTCGGGGCGGTTCATCGCCCAGATCCGGCCGCCCATCGCGCGGATCAGGCGGGCGCAGACGAAGAGGCCGATGCCGGCTCCGGACGCCGCCCGCGACGTGCCGGCCGACCGGAAGAAGAGCTCGAACAGCCGCTCGGTCTCGTCGGGCGGGAAGCCGGGCCCATCATCGAGGATCCTGACGAGGACCTCCGCCGGCGCGGCCTCGACGGCGACATCGACGCTCCCCCCGCCGCCGTACTTCGCGGCGTTCGACAGCAGGTTGCGGACGACCTGCTCGACATAGGTGGGGTCGGCGATGACCGTCGGCAGGCCGCCCGGGACATCCAGTCGGAAGCGGACTCCAGGCCAGCGGACCTCTTCCGAGCCGATGACCGGCGGGAGGAGGCGCTGCAGGAGGACCGGCTCGGCCCCGGCGTCGCCGCCCTCGTCCTGGAAGCGCGTCATCGCGACGACGTCCTCGACGAGTCGGTGCAGTCGCTCGGACTCGACCATGATGTCGCCGAAGATGTCCTGCCGCGTGTCGTCCGACAGCTCACTGGGCCGCGACAGGACCTTCGCCCCGGCGTAGATCGTCGTCACCGGCGTCCGGAGCTCATGCGACAGGACCCCGATGAACGTGTCGCGGACCGCCTGCCGCTGGCGCGCCTCGGTGACGTCGCGAAGGACGACGATCGTCTCCTCCCGGAGGTCCTCGGGCTGATCGGCGCCGACCGGCCAGGTCGACAGCTCGATCCAGCGCTCCTCGCCCCGCCGGGCGCGAAGCTCGATCGGACCGCCCGCCATGCCGAGCGCAGGGGCTTGGTCTTCGGGGTCCTCGAGCTCCGCGAGGATGTCGGCGTACGTCTTCTCCTGGACCTCGGGGAAGACATCCTCGGCCGCCGGGTTGGCGAGGATGATCCGCCCGGCGCGGTCGCACACGAAGACGCCCTCGCCCATCGCCCGGATCACGGCGTTCAGCTCGGCGGCCCGGGCATGCTCCGCCGCCGCCAGCGTCCGGAGCGTTTCCTCGACCGCGATTCGCTCGCGTCGATCGCGTGCGACAGCGAGGATCCGCGGCGGCTCGGCGACGAGGGTGACGAGCTGGAGGCGGATCTCGACGGGGATCTGGTCGCCCGACGAGCGTCGAAGCCGGACGGTCTCCGTCCGCGCGTCCGTCGAGCCCGACGCGAGTGCCTCGACGGCAGCGTGGATGCTCGCCGCGTCGTCGGCGTCGAGATGATCGTCCAGCGTCCAGCCCTGCACGTCGTCGGGAGCGCGACCGACCTGCTCCGCCGCGCTCTGGTTCGCGTAGACGACCCGGGCGCCGTCCGCGTCGAGGAGGAGCACCGCGTCACTCGTGGCGTCGAGCAGGCGCTTGAATCGGACGCCCTCGCGGAACAGGCGCGCGTTCTCGATGGCCGCGGCGGCGCGGCCCGCGAGGTTCTCCGCGAACGCCACGTCGGTCGGCTCGAAGTGGCGGCCGGACTCGCCGTTGACCAGGGTGAGGACGCCGACGATGCGGCCGGACGCCGTCAAGGGCACCGAGATGTACGAGCGGAGCGACAGCGCACGCAGCATGTCGCGGTGGCGGTCGTCGCGCGCCGCGGCATCGACGGCCTCGGGCGGGATGTCGGCGACGAACTCGGACACCCCCGTCCGGAAGATCGCAGCCGGCCCCGTTGATGCGTTCGGATCGGGCGGGTACGAGGAGGACAGCTCCTCCGCCAGCGCCAGCTTGGCCGGGTCCCGATGGGCGACCGCCATCCGCCGCGACAGGCCCTCCTCGTCGGCCAGCTGGACGATGCACCAGTCGGCGAACCGTGGCACCGCGAGGTCGGCCACCGTCTGGACCGTCTGCTCGTAGTCGAGCGACGAGCCGAGGACCTCCGACGCCCGGGCCAGGAACCGCTCGCGTTCCTCGGCGACGACGCGGTCCGTGATATCGGTCACGGTCTCGATGACGAGATCGACGCGGCCTGAGCGGTCGCGCATGGGGCCCGCGCTCATCGCGTACGAGCGCCGCACCCCGGCCTCGTTTTCGATCGTCATGACCTCGTTCGAGACCCACTCGCCGCGCATCGCTCGTCTGAGCGGCCATTCGTCCTCCGCCAGGCGCGACCCGTCCTGGTGGAAGCCCTCGTTGCGCAGATAGCGGAGCGGCTCGCCGACCTTCAGCCGAAGGTGCGGCAGGCGCCGCGCGGCGTCGTTGGCGAACAGCACGTGTCGATCCTCGGCGTCGACGAGGATCACCCCGACCGGCATGTGGCGGAGGACAGAATCGAGACGGTCTTCGGCCCGGCGGCGCTCCTCGGCCATCTCGCGGAAGCGGCGCTCGCGCTCGAGGACCCGGCGCTCGGCCTCGATTCGCGGCGTCACGTCGTGGAAGGTGCTGATCGCGACGCGCCGGCCGTCGGGCAGGATGGCGGCCGTGGCGTGGAGGAGCGACCAGTGCTCGTCGCCGCCGGGGAGGCGGAAGCCGATGAGGGTCGGCTCGGGCGTCTCACCCAGGAGGACCCGTCGCCCGGGCAGATTGGCCGGGTCGAACGGCCGCCCTGCCTCGTCCAGCAGCTCGAACCGCTCGATGCGCTCGTTTGGGGACGCCGCCAGCATCTGATCGGGCGACGCGAACCCGGCCATCTGGGCGGCCGTGTCGTTCACGTACAGGAGCCGGCCGGAGGCCTCCTGGACGCTGATCCCGGCGCTGACGCCGGCGAGGACGAGCCCGAGGTCGATCGGCTGCTCGGCGACGGCCGCGACACTGGCGACGTCGCTGGTCGGCGCGTCGGTCCAGCCCTGATCAGGGGACGGATCCGCGCTCACGGTCGACCGCCGCGAACGGACGTCTTCCTCACGGAGTACCTCGGGCCCTCGACGCCGCGGCGCGGCGCCCGCCCGCAGTAGGACAAAGGGATCGTGGCGGGCCGAGCCACGACGGGGCGCGGCGCGTTGCAGATTCCTTGCAGATCGGCCAGTCAGCCCGACAGCCGCCGATCAGCTCGGGCGACTCGCGGCCGTCGTCCGGCTTCGTGGCCGTCCGGCCGGCCGATCGGGCTCGTCCGGGGCGTTCGCCTCGTTCTCGGTCTCCTCAGCGGCGCCGGGCGCGCCGGAGCCGTCGCGTCCTGGTTCAGGCGCACCTGCACTGGCCATTCAAGGGCGCTTGATGGACTCGGACAAGGCGCGCTACCATTTTGGGCAGATCTCCGCCGAGGCGTGCTCGACCGGCAGCCGCCGACCGACCCGCCAGCTCGAGGACTGTCCGTGGATCTCGGCTCGTTCACCAGCGGCCTGCTGACCGGCCTGCGCGAGGGCGTCGAAGCCGCTCTCATCGTCAGCATCGTTCTCGCATACCTCGCCCGGACGGGCCATGGTGGGCAAGCGGGGCGGATCTGGCTGGGGACCGGCGCGGCCGCCGCGCTGAGCCTCGTCGTCGGGATCGCGATCTTCACGTCGGTCGGGGCGCTCCAGGTGCCGTATGAGCAGATCTTCGAGGGGACCACGCTCCTCGTCGCCGCCGGCGTCGTCACCTGGATGCTGTTCTGGATGCGACGCCAGGCCGCATCGGTCAAGGGCGAGCTCCAGGCGGCGGTCGACCGCGCCGTGGCGTCCGGTGCGTCGTGGGGCCTCGCGGTCCTGGCGTTCACGGCGGTGATCCGAGAGGGCCTCGAGACCTCGATCTTCCTCGTTGGCCAGGCTACGTCCGCCCGGGCCGAGGCGGCGTGGATCCTGGTCGGGGCGGTCGTCGGGCTGGCGATCGCCGTCCTGATCGGTTACGGCTTCTACCGGGGAAGCCGCCGGCTCAATCTCGCCGCGTTCTTCCGTTGGACCGGGATCGCCCTGGTCTTCATCGCGGCCGGCCTGCTGAGCCACGGGATCGGCGAGTTCATCGAGATCGGCGCGCTCGGGTCGGGGCCGTGGACCGCGACCGCGTTCGACATCCGGTCGGTCCTGTCCGACGAGACCGGCGTCGGCGCCTTCCTGCGAGCGATCTTCGGCTACTCGGCCGCGCCGGCGATCCTGACGCTCGTCGTCCACGTCACGTACCTGGTGTCGGTGCTGACGCTGTACCTGCGACCCGTTCACCGGCCGACACCAACCGCGCCGACGACCGCCACGGCGCGCCCCTAGCCCGTCCCGACTGTCGGCGGCGACCTTCGGTCATCCGCCGCCGGCCGGATACGGCCTCCGGTCAGGTGCCCCCGTCCGCGGGTCGCGCGCGGCCTGATTCGGGTGCGGCCGGTCGGCCTGACCTGCGGCGCGGGCTGGCGGTGCCCTCAGTAGCGGGCACCGAGGCCCGGCCTCCGGTCAGCCGCCCCCGTCCGCGGGTCGCCCGCGGCCTGATTCGGGTGCGGCCGGTCGGCCTGACCCGCGGCGCGGGCTAGCGGTGCCCTCAGTAGCGGGCACCGAGGCCCGGCCTCCGGTCAGGCGCGCCCGTCCGCCGCCGGCCGGGGTCCCGACCGTCGGCGGACGACCTTCGGCGCGGCCTGGCGGTTCGCGCCGTGGGCGCAAACCGAGGGCCGGCCTCCGCTCGCCCGCCGCCGGCCGGATCTGGGCGCGGGTCAGGCGCACGGGCGCCCGTCGCCCGCTGGCCGCCGGTCAGCGCTTCGCGGTCAACCGGAGTAGCGTCCCGCCACTGATGTCGACCGCGTACAGCTCTCCGGCCTCGTCCTCACCGAACGCGGCGAAGTTGTGGTTCGTCTGAGCGACGAGCGTCGGTTTCCGGAAGTCATTCGTCGACGGGTCGATCGCCCAGACCCTGCCCGAGCAGTAATCGGCGAACACGTAGCCGCCGCCGAGCGCCGGCTGGGCGGACCCTCGGTAGACATTGCCGCCGATCACCGTGCAGCCCTGGTCGTGCCCGTATTCCGTGACCGGCAGCGTCAGCGCCGGATCCTCGCACCCGTTCGACGGCTGGTAGCAATGGTTGCCCTCCATCCGGTTCCAGCCGAAGTTCGTGCCGCCGGCGACGTTCGCCCGCTGGACGTCGATCTCCTCCCAGTCGGCCTGGCCGACGTCGCCGATCCAGAGATCGCCCGTTGACCGGTCGAAGCTGATCCGCCACGGGTTGCGGAGCCCGGTGAGCCAGATCTCCGGTCGACGACCGCCGGATCCGTCGGCGTACGGGTTGTCGGTCGGGATCCCGTAGCCCCGGTCGCCCGACGGGTGATCGATGTCGATCCGGAGGATCTTGCCGAGCAGCGTGTCCAGGGACTGGCCGTTGCCCATCGGGTCCCCGCCCGAGCCGCCGTCGCCGAGGGAGACGTACAGATCGCCATCGGGCCCGAACACGACGGCGCCGCCGTTGTGGTTGGCGAAAGGTTGCTTCACGAAGAGCAGTCGCTTCTCCGTCGCGGGGTCGGCGCGATCCGGCTGGGCCGGGTCGACCGTGAACGACGAGACGCGCGTGTCGCCATTGACGTCGGTGTAGTCGACGAAGAAGCGGGGGTCGGTCGGGAACCGGGGATGGAACGCGAGGCCCAGGAGCCCGCGCTCGCCACCCGACGTGATCCGGTCGGCGATGTCGAGGAACGGCCGGGCGACGAGCGCACCGTCGCGGACGATGCGGATCTGGCCACCCTGCTCGGCGATGAACAGGCGACCCGACCCGTCGTGGGCGTTGACGACAGCGAGAGGCGAGTCCAGACCGGTGACGACATTATCGAAGCCGACCGTCAGGCCGGCTGGGTCGAACGCCGGCGAGGTCACGGCGGAGGCGGACGCGGCGGCCGGCGACGAAGCGGCCGGCGTCGGTGTCGTGGGGCCGCTCGACGGGGTCCCGAAGCTCGGCGAGCCGGAGCGAGCGGGCGCAGCGGTGCCGTTCGGCCCGGCCGACCCGCAGGCGGCAACAAGCAGCACGGCGGCGGCGACGATCGCGAAGGGTCGCATCGCGGAATCCTACGGTCGCGAGCCGGCAGTGGTTCCGTAGGATGTCGGCCATGGACGCCTACGAGCTCACCGACCTCGTCGCGCAGCGCGACGCGAGTGGTCGGCCTTACCTCGAATTCATCTCGGTCCCCGACCTGTCGGTCGGCCTCTACGTCCTCGGCGCCGGTCAGCCCGATCGTCAGCAGCCGCACACTGAGGACGAGGTCTACTACGTGATCTCGGGACGCGGCAAGGTCACGGTTGGCGACGAGATCCGCGACGTCGGCCCGGGCTCGATCGTCTTCGTGGCGACGGCGGTGCCGCATCGGTTCCACGACATCACCGAGGACCTGACCCTGTTCGTCGCCTTCGGGCCGGCCGAAGGGTCCCGCGGGCTCGGCTGAAGGGCGCGAGGGCCCGCCGCGCCACAGCCGCTCAGCTGAGGCCGGAATTCGCCGCCAGAGCGGCCAGCTCGAGCGCCAGCTCGGCGCCTCGGCCGACCTCGTCGTGGCGGAAGAAGACGTACGCGTCCAGACCATCCGCCAGGAACGGCTCGAGGCGGTCGAGCCACGCGCGCAGCTCATCGGCCGTGTAGTCCTCGCGTCGAAGGCGGAGGTAGAGGAACGGGCCGGTCCGCCGGATGGTCGGCAGCTCCGGGTCGTCGGGAAGATCCGTCGTGACGAGGGCGGCGCCGGCAGTCCGCAGGGACGCGAAGGTCTCGTCGACGTGCCACGTCGGGTCCTGGAACTCCATCGCGATGGGGAGGTCCAGAGGCCACGCCGCGAGCAGGGCCGCCAGCCGCTCGTCGCTTCGGCGGACGCCATCCGGGACGCGGAAGAGCACCGTGCCCAGCCGCTCGCCGAACCGTCGGAGTGGCCCGGTCAGCCACGGCACGCTTTCGGTCGGGTCCACCTGGAGCGAGCGGAAGGAGCCGCCTCGCTGGGCCTTGACGGCGAACCGGAAGTCGCCCGGCGTCGCCGCCAGCCAGCCGTCGACCGCCGACGGGCTCGGCTGCCGGTAGAACGTGTTGTTCAGCTCGACCGTCCCGAGCCGCGAGCCGTAGAAGCGGAGGAGCTCCTCGCCACGCGTGCCGGGTGGGTAGAACCGAGGTGCCCAGGCGGGATAGGCGAACCCGCTGGTGCCCGTTCTCAGACGGCCGGCCATGCGGTGGCTCAGGCCTCGGCCGGCCGGCACCCCTCGTGGACGTGCCGAGCGTCGCCGGACGGCGGGTCGCCGACCCGCGCGAGCGCGGCCTCGAGCGCCGCCAGGTCGGCCTTGTCCAGGCGATCGAGGAAGTAGCGCTGGACGCCGTCGAGATGGGTCAGCGCCGCCGTCCGCAACCGGTCCAGACCGACCGACGTGAGGCGAGCCTCCTGGCCGCGGGCGTCGGTCTCGCAGGCGATCCGCTCCACGCAGCCCTGGGCCTCGAGGCGGTCAACCAGCCGGGTGATCCCACTGCGTGACAGGATCACCCGCTCGGCCAGGACGTTCATCCGGACGCGCCGACCGGGCGCGGTCGCGATCTGGAGGAGCGCGTCGTACTCGGCGAGGGACAGCCCGTGGGCCGCCTGCAGCTCGTCGTCGAGCCGCCGCGTGATCCTTGCGTGGGCGACGAGGAAGTTGCGCCACGCGCCGATGCCGGGCGTGTCGGTGGCACCGGGAGCGGCGGGCGAGTGGATCGAAGCCGACGGCATGGTCGAAGGGTACCGTCGGACCTGGTCGTTGACAAGGCAACGATCTGGCGACCGATCGGAGAGGCTACGATCCGCCCATGCCCGCATTCGACGTCGACGCGATCCGCCGACGCTTTCCGGCCCTGGCGATCGAGGACGGCGGCCGGCCTGTCGCGCTCTTCGATGGCCCAGGCGGGACGCAGGTCCCTTCGTCGGTCATCGACGCGGTCACTGCGTACTACCGGACCTCGAACGCCAACCACGGCGGCCCGTTCCTGACGAGCCGGCGCAGCGACGCGATCGCCCACGAGGCGCACCAGGCCATGGCCGACATGCTCGGCGCGGCCGACTCCTCCGAGATCAAGTTCGGGGCGAACATGACCTCGCTGACGTTCCACGTCAGCCGCTCGATCGGGGCGACGATGGCACCCGGCGACGAGATCGTGGTCACGACACTCGATCACGAAGGGAACGTGGGGCCCTGGACGGCGATCGCGGCCGATCGCGACCTGGTCGTCCGGACGCTCGACATCCACGAGGCGGACTGCACCCTCGACCTCGACCAGCTCGACGCCCTCCTCAGCGAGCGGACGCGGCTGGTCGCCGTCGGCTGGGCGTCCAACGCGGTCGGGACGATCAACCCCGTCGCGGAGATCGTCCGTCGCGCCCACGCCGCGGGCGCGTGGACGTACGTTGACGCCGTCCACGCGGCGCCGCACCTGGCGCTCGACGTGGGGGCGGTCGAGACCGATTTCCTCGCCTGTTCGACGTACAAGTTCTTCGGACCGCACGCCGGCGTGCTCTACGGCCGCGGCGAGGTCCTCGATCGACTGCCGCCCTACAAGGTGCGCCCCGCCGAGGACCGGTTCGAGACGGGCACGGGCAACTTCGAGGGCCTCGCCGGTGTGACGGCGGCCGTCGACTACATCGCCGAGATCGGGGCGCGCTACGGCGACGCAGTGACCGGCGCGTCGCGCCGCGACCAGGTCCTCGCCGGGATGAGGGCCATCCGGGCGTTCGAGATGGAGCTCTACCGGCGGCTCGCGGACGGCCTCGAGTCGATCCCGGGACTGACCTTGTTCGGGATCACGGATCGGACCCGGTTCGGCGAGCGCACGCCAACCGCCGCGCTGCGGCTCGACGCGCTGGCGCCGCGGGCCGTCGCCGAGGGCCTCGGCGCCGAGGGGATCGCGGTCTGGGACGGCGACTTCTACGCCACCGGCCTCATGGAGCGGCTCGGGCTGCTCGATCGCGGTGGCGTCGTCCGGATCGGGCTGACCCACTACAACACCGCGGCTGAGGTCGATCGCCTGCTGGAGGCGCTCGGGCGCATCGCGGCCGGCGCGGGCGTCGAGCGGCCGGCCACGGTGGTCGCCGGCTAGCCCGAGGTGCCAGGGCCGGCGCCGGACGTCGCGGTCATCGGCGGCGGGATCGTCGGGACGGCGACGGCGGCGTTCCTCGTCGAGGCCGGGCTGAGCGTCCGACTGTACGAACGCGCGGCCATCGCTGCCGGCGCATCCGGTCGCAACTCCGGCATCGTCCAACACCCGTTCGATCCGGTGATGGCCGACCTGTACCGGCGGTCGGTCGAGGAGTACCGACGGCTCGGAGCGGCATCCGACGGCGGCTTCCGGCTGCCCGACGAGCCCGCCGGCCTGCTTCTCGTCGGGCGAGACATCGATCGCGCGGGCGACGCGGCCGACCAATGGGCCGCGGCGTGGCCGGGGACCCGGCCGGAGATCCTGTCTGGACCGGCGCTGCGAACGCTGGAGCCATCGCTGGCTCCGGATCTCGTGGCGGTGCGGCTCGAAATCGGGTTTCTCGTCGCCCCCGCCGCCGCGACCGAGGCATTCGCTGCGTCGGCCCGCCGGCACGGAGCCGAGGTCTGGCTCGCGGCGGACGCGAGTGTCAACGTCGCCGACGGTCGCGCCGTCGGTGTCCGCGTCGGCGACGGGATCGAGGCCGCCGGCTCGGTGGTCGTCGCCGCCGGCCCGTGGACGCCGGCGCTGGTCGACCCATCGGGTTCGTGGTCTCCAATCCGGCCGAGCTGGGGCGTCGTCGCGAGCCTCACCCTCCCGGCGGCGCCGCGCCACGGCCTGGAGGCAATCGACATCGACATCGAGCCGGACGAGGGCCGGCGTCCGCCCGGCCCCGAGGCGGCCGCGACCCGCGAGCCGACCGAATCGGGCGTCGACTTCAGCCTGATCCCTGCGGCCGGGTCGAGCGCCCTCGGATCGACGTTCCTGATGGACGAGCCGGATCCCGAGCAATGGATCGATGCGCTCCGCCGGAACGGCTCGCGATACGTGCCGGCGGTCGCGACGGCGCCGCTGGTCGGCACGCGATCTTGTGCCCGGCCGATGAGCCGCGACGGCCGGCCGTTCGTGGGCGGGGTGCCGTCCGTCGCAGGGTTGTGGGTGATCGCCGGCCACGGGCCGTGGGGCATCTCGACCGGGCCGGGGTCGGCCCGCCTGCTGGTGGACCGGATGCAGGGGAAGGGTCGGGATCCGATTCCGGCGGCGTTGGCGGTCAATCGGTTCGGCTAACCGCTCTTAGCGCCAGGACTCCGGGTCGAGGAGATAGAAGGTCAGCTGGGCCCATCGTTCGCGAGCCGCGCTCCAGCGTTCCGAGAGTGACGGCGGCGGCAGCGGAAGCGCGTCGTCGGGCTCGGTCAGGACGATCGTCGGGACGTCGTCTGCGCCGCGGGCCCCGTTCCGGAGCGCCTCTGTCCAGCCCCCGCCCGCATGGGCGACGAGCCGTGGTCTGGCACGACGGACGCGAGCGCTCACCGCGTAGGCGGTCACGGCTCGAGCGTAGCGCGCCCGTTCGTGGCAGGGAAGGGGCTCCGCCCGAGGAGCCCCGCGCGGCTATCCTCCGCGGATGATCCCGACCCAGCTCAAGGTGGGTGTCCGGAGCTCGACGGCGCCGCTTCGCGACGTCCTCGTGAAGCGGCCCGGCCCCGCGTTCGGGCGAGCCTTCGAGGACCCGGCCCACGGGTTCCTCCATCCGGTCGACCTCGATGCCGCGCAGCGCGAGCACGACCGCCTCGTCGAGACGCTCGCGGACCTCGGAGTCCGCGTCCACGAGCTCGGCGTGGAGCCGGCGGACGACGCCGACCTGCCCTACGTCTTCGACCCCCTCATGATCGGCCCGGACGGCGCGATCCCGCTCCGGCCGGGCAAGCCGAACCGACTCGGCGAGCCGGCCATCCTGGAGCGCTGGCTGATCGATCGCGACGTTCGGGTCGTCGGCCGGATCGAGGCGCCTGGGACGATCGAGGGCGGCGACACGGTCTGGCTCCGGGACGACCTGTTCGTGATCGGCCGCTCGCTCCGAACCAACGATGCGGGCGCGCGACAGCTGGCGCGCCTGATGGGCAGCGACGTCCGGATCGTCGACGTCCCGTACTACAAGGGCCCGGCGGAGCTCGTGCACCTGATGTCGGTCATCTCACCGGTGGCCGACGACCTCGCGGTCGTGTTCATGCCGCTCCTTCCGGCCGGTCTCCACGAGTGGCTGATGGACCTGGGCGTCCGCTTGATCCCGGTGCCGGAGGAGGAGGAGCCGACGCTCGGCTGCAACGTCCTCGCCGTGCGGCCGGGCGTCGTGATCGTCGCCGATGGCAACCCGGTCGCCCGCCGCGGGCTCGATGCCGCCGGGGTCGAGGTCCACGCGATCCCGCTCCGCGAGGTCGGCGAGAACGGCAACGGCGGCGTGACCTGCCTGACCCGGCCGCTCCTTCGCGAGGCGTGACCGCGCGGCTCCTGTCCGAGACCGCGCGGAAGGCGGCAGACGCGGTCGACCCGGCCGGCCTGCGCGAGGACCTCGCGGGGCTGGTTCGGATCCAGAGCATCACCGGCGGCGAGGAAGCGGTCGCGGCAGACGCGGCGGCTCGGCTACGCGGGGCCGGGATGACGGTCGACGAGGTGTCGCCCGATCCGGCCGTGATCCGGGCCGACCCGGCGTGGCCGGGCGAGGAGACGACGCGGTCATCCCTGCCGCTCGTCATCGGCAGGCTGGGACGCGGCGAGGGACGCCGCATTATCCTGTCCGGCCACCTCGACGTCGTGCCGCCGGGCGATCCGGCGACGTGGTCGGTCGACCCGTGGGCCGGCGACGTCCGCGACGGCCGGCTGTACGGGCGCGGTGCGTGTGACATGAAGGGCGGCGTCGCGGCGATCCTCGGCGCCGTGCGGGGCCTCGTATCGAGCGGTGCGGCCGACACGCTGGGCGGGGAGCTCGTCGTCGCGCTGGTCCCCGGCGAGGAAGACGGCGGACAGGGCACGCTCGCGGCGATCCGGGCCGGCGTGACGGGCGATCTCGCGATCATCACCGAGCCATCGAACCTCGACGTCGTCATCGCCCACGCCGGCGCGATCACGTTCCGGCTGACGGTGCCGGGCCGGGCGGCCCACGCCTCGCAGCGCCGCGAAGGCGTCTCGGCGCTCGACAACCTGTACACGATCCTCCGGGCGTTGGAGGCCGACGAGGCGGCCCGGAACGCCGCCGAGACCGATCCGCTGATGACCGCACTCGGCCTGCCGTACCCGACGATCGTCGGGATCGTCTCGGGCGGCGAGTGGGCGTCGACCGTCCTCGACCGGGTGGTCGCCGACGGTCGATACGGCGTCCGCCTCGGGCAGACGCCGGCGGACGCGGAGGCGGACCTGCGGCGATTGATCGACGCGGCCAACGCATCCGACCCGTTCCTCCAGGACCACCCGGCGACGGTCGAGATCGTGGGCGGCCGGTTCGGGTCGGCCCGCGTGCCGCCGGATCATCGCCTGCCGGTCGGTCTGGCCGAGGACGTCGAATCCGTCACCGGGCGGCGACCCTCTCTCCTCGCCGAGCCCTATGGCGCCGACATGCGGCTGTTCATCGGCGAGGGCAGCACGCCGTGCGTGATCTTCGGCCCGGGCGACGTGCGGGTCGCCCACGGCGCCGACGAGTTCGTGCCGCTGGCCGAGGTCGAGGCGTGTGCCCGCGTCCTGGCCGCCTGGGTGGCCCGGGAGCTGGCCAGAGCCTAGGCGGCAGGCTGCGGGGCCCGGTCCAGCGCTCCGCGGCGGACCGTCAGGATCCAGGCCGGGATCACGACGAGGATGGCCCCGAGGACGCCGAGCGTCGCATAGCCGGCCGATGCCACGAGGACGCCCGACCCGAGGGACGCCAGGGCCGCGGTGCTCCAGATCAGCCCGTCGGCGATTCCCTGGACGCGGGTCCGCTCGACGATGGACACGCCGCTCGTGAGCAGGGCGCTGCCGGCGACATAGCCCAGGTTCCAGCCCCAGCCCAACAGGAAGAGCGCCAGCAGAAGGAGGCGATCGTCCTCGGCAGGGGCGATCGCGGCCAGGACGCCCGCCACGGCCAGGACCGTCAGGCCGCCATAGATGACCGTCGGGCTGCCGAACCGGTCGGTCAGCCGGCCGGAGATCGGGGCGAGCGCGTACATCCCGAACGTGTGGGCGCTCAGGACGAGCCCGACCGCACCCAGATCGTGGCCGTGGGCGGTCATGTGCAGGGGCGTCATCGTCATGATCAGGACCATCACGAACTGGCCGATGACGAGGGCAACGATCGACACGAGGACCTGCGGTCGCCGGACGATCTCCGCGAGCGGCGACGCCGAACCGAGATCGTCGGCCGAGCGACTGTGGTGGTCGGCGAGGTCGTACGGGTCGGGCCGCAGCCGGACGAATGACAGGATCGCGGCCAAGGCGACGAGGATCGTCGGGACGAGGTACGGGCCGGCGTGACGCGGCAGCCCGATGGCCGCCGCGACGTCGCCGCTGGGCCCGACGAGGTTTGGCCCGACGACGGCACCGACCGTCGCCGCCCAGACCACGACGCCGAGCGCCGTCGCCCTGCGGTCTGGCGGGTAGAGGTCGGCAGCGGCGTACCGCGAGAGCTGGTTCGCGCTGTTGCCGAACCCGATCAGGAGCGACCCGAGCAGCAGGATCGGCAGGCTGCTCGCGACGACGCCGGCGATCGCCAGCCCCGCGCCGACGACGCCAAGGCCGTATCCGACGACGAGTCCCGGGCGCCGGCCTCGCCGGCTCATCAGCCACGACAGCGTCGTCGCGCCCAGGGCGGCCCCGAACACCACCGCGGCCGCTGGCGTCCCGGCGAGTGCCGCCGACCCAGTCAGGTCGTTGGCGACGATCGTCGCGACGGTCAACGCGGCGATGTTCCCGGTGCTGCCGAGGGCGACTCCGCCGACGAGCGTCCAGACGGTCCTGCGGCGGAGCCGAGCCAGCTCGGCAGGGGGGAGCTCGGTCACCGCGGTCGCCATCCGCGGAGGATACGGGGAGGGCGATCCGGCGCGAGGGTCAGAGACCGAGCGTCGGGTCGTCCGGGAGTGGGCCGGTTCGGCGGGTCGTCGCGCTTCGTGGCGTCCACGCCAGAACGCGTTCGAACGGCGGCAGGGATCGCTCGAGGGTCGCGGTCGCGACGGCCGGTCGGGCCGAGGCAACTTCCGCGAGCCGACAGAGCGCGTTCGCGAGTCGCATCTGCTCCGGGTTACGGGCGCGTACGCGGAGCAGATCCGGCGCCAGTGCCACGACGGCGACGCAACGCGCTCGTGAGGTCGCGACGTTGAGCCGATGCCGGCTGTACAGGAAATCCAGCCCGCGCGGAGCGAGCTCCGGGCTCGACGTCGTCATCGAATAGATGCTGATCGGGGCTTCCTGACCCTGGAACTTGTCGACGGTACCGACACGGGCTGCCGAGGGGAGGAGCCGCTGGATCGTCCCGACCTGGGCGTTGTACGGCGCAACGATCAGGACGTCGTTCCAGCCGATCGGCCGCTCCATGCCCTTCGCATCGAACCAGGTCGCGCCTTCGTCAACGAGGGATCGCGCGAGCTCGGCCACGACGGCGGCTTCCTCCGGGGAGTCATTGTCGGCTCCGGTCGTGCGGACCTCGAGGACGCGCGGGCCGGTCCCGTCCGCGATCGAACGGGGCGCGGCGGATCGCTGCCGGACGAGGTCAGGCTGCGGGGTCAATCGATCGTCGTAGAAGACCTCCGACGTATAGCGGCACAGGTCGGGATGGAGCCGCCACGTGGACTCGAGGAACAGACCGCGGTCGGGTGGCATCGTGGAACGTCCGTCCAGGATGTGAGCGAGCGCAGACCGCTCGGCTCCCGGCGGATGGGTTCCTCGCAACGGCTGGTCGAGCTGTTGCGGGTCGCCGAGGAGCACGATGCTCTCGGTCGCCCGCGACATCGCGAGCACGTTCGCGAGCGAGATCTGGCCGGCCTCATCGACGAACAGCACGTCGACCGCGCCGACCATCTTCGCGGACGCCCAGAGCCAGCTCGTGCCAGCGGCGAGATTGGCCCGATCGTCGTCGAGGCGCGCCCGCGCGTCGGCGTTGTCCTTCGCGCGGGCGACAGCGGGATCGTCGAGGACCTTGTCAGGCTCGCCACGCTGGACGATCCGGACCTCGACTTCTGGCCGCTCGACTGCCGCCTTCTGGACCGCTCGAATCAGGTTCCCGATGACCTTGTGGCTCGTCCCGGTGATCCCGACCCGCTTCCCAGCTCCGAGGAGCGCCACGATCATCCGCGCCCCGCTGTATGTCTTACCGGAGCCCGGTGGCCCCTGGATCGGGAGGGTGGTCCGGTCGAGCGCGAGGCCAGACCGGATCGCAGCATCGAGATCGGCTTCGTCGGGCTTTCGCACGTCCAGGCCCTGGACCTGCCCGGCTCGCGGAGGCCACTGGAGGAGGAGGTCGCGCGCAGCCTGCCACGGCCCCGGACCCGTGATCGCGTGGTCGGCGACCCAGCTCGCCAGTTCGATGAGGGACTCCTGGTGTTCCCTGGTGCGGATCCAGTCGAGTGGCACGACCGCCCGCGGGTGCGGCGTGTCCATTGCCCGGTCGACGTCGATCGTCAGGCCGACGAGGTCCGTCCCCACGAGCGTCCCGGCCTTCCACGAGAACGGGGAATCGGATGGCCGCTCGGCCTTCAGGTCCGGGTCGTACAGCTCGCCCCGCCCGAGGTCGAAGTCCTGGGGCGGGAACCGGTACCGCCAGACCTGGCGGCTCTTTGTCGGCTCGCCGATCGGGCCCAGCGGCTCGAGTTGCCCGATCGGAGCGGACTCGTCGACGAGCTGCTCGGGTGTGAGGTCGAGGAGTCGGTGGAACTCCCACCACATGGCCCGGTCCTCGCGCCGGTGCCATCCGAGCAACTGGGCGAGCAGCCATCGGGCCTGTTGCTCAGGGTCACGCTCGCCGCGATCCTCGGACAGGCCCGCAGTCAGCCGCTCGACGAGGGCGAGGACGCGGGCCTGCGTCTCGGTGACGTCCTCGGGCAGCTTCTCCTCTCGACGAGCGGGCCGCGGCACGACCTGCCCTGTCTCAGCGGCGAGCTGATCCCGGCGGCCCTCGAGCCAGTCGCGCAGCAGCCGGTTGCTGACCACGTCGTCGCGGTTGTACCGCTCGATCCGATCGAGATGGTCGGCCGCCGGCCGCTCGCCCTCGCCCAGCTCCAGCCACTGCTCGAATGCCACGATGCTCGATCCGGCGTCCCGAAGGTCGACCTCGCGCTCGAACCCGTAGAACGCTTCCATCTTCTTGATCGAGTAGCTCTCGACCGACGCGCGCAGCGACTGTCGGACGGCGCGGAGGAGGTCGACGAAGACGCCGCCACGAAGGAGGCGGTCGACCTCGTCCTCGCGGGTGCCATAACGGCCCATCAGTCGCTTCAGCGCGGTGGGCTCGTAGGCGGCGTAGTGGTAGACGTGGAGGGTCGGATCGGCGTCGTGCCGATCCATGATGAAGTCGATGAGCTGCTCGAACGCCCGCCGCTCGCCGTCCAGAGAGAACTCCCCGTCCGCTTCGCGGGACCAGACTGCGTGGAACGTGCCGTCGGTCTCCAGGATTCCGAACAGGTAGTCGAGGCCGTCCTCGAGCGCATACGGGTCGCCCTCGATGTCGAAGAAGAGGTCGTTCGGTGAGGGGATGGGCAGAGTGGCGAGCCCTCGCTCCCGGTCGATCTCGGCGCCCGGCCCAGGAAGCAGCAGCTCGTAGCGGTTGTCGCCCGCGATCCGGCCTTCGAGCTGGAGCCGGGCCTGTTCGCGAACCCGGATCAGGGCTCCTAGGCTCGTCCCGTCCAGGGGCGGCTCCATCGGCAGGTCCAGGCGGCCGAGCTCAGCGAGCGTGCCGATGCCGCGGGCGATCAGCTCGCGACGCTGCCGGGCGCTGATCCCGGCGACGAGACTCAGGTGATCGTCGGCTCGCCGGCGGACCGCGCATTCAGCCGCCCAGCGGCAGACATCGCAGTGATCGACCGGCTCCGGGTACGTCGCGACCGGCGGGAACTGCGCCGGCTCGTCCGAGCCCATCGCCGCCAGAAACCGGGCTCGGACGCTTCGGTAGTACGCCATGAAGTCGTCGACCCGAAGGCGCTCGACGGCCCGCGCGCTACCGCCGAGCGCAACGTGCATCCATTCCGGTCGCACGCCCTGGATCGCCTCGAGCAGGTCGACGTACGTGCACAGCTGCAGGACGGCGCTTGCCTTCACGTGACGAGCCAGCTTGGTGTCTGCGACCTCGTAGTGCCACGAACCGAGCGCCGACAGCCGGTTCGGGTCGTCGACGCGGAGGAGGAAGTCAGCGTGCCCTCGCCAGGTCCCATCAAAGAACGTGGCCTGGTAGATCACGTCGGCGCCGGCCGCCATCGCCGCCGCCGTTTTCGCCGCTGCGGCGCGCAAGCGATCGCCGTCGTCCTCGATCGAGCCATCCAGCGTGATCGTGACGGCGGTCCGGCCAGCCGCGGCAAGATCCGCCAGGAAGCGGCGCTCGTGCTCGAAGCCGCGTTTCCGGATGACGTCGAGCTCCGGGTCGTCGCGCATCGGCCGCTCGACGAGGCCCGCCAATGCCGCGCGCTCAAGCTGGGTCAGATGCTCGCAGGCGAGATAGGCAACGAGATCGGTGGCCGCGTAGACGGCGCGACCGTCGATTTGCTGCACGCTCGAACCTTAGCGGCGATCCGTGCCACCTCGCCTGTCACGGCCCTGGCGACCGACCGTTCGCCTCATGGCAACTCGGGATTCGGGTTGTTTCCGGCCGTTGCCTGCACGATCGAACGCCCTGGGTGCCGGACCATGCTCGCTCGGCGCCGAATTTGACTCGGATTCCGAGTCGGGCCCTCGCAACTGCGTTCGGCGCGACAGCCTAAGCGGGCCTGAGACTGCGCCAGGTGTCGAGCGCCCACTTCCAATCCTCCGGGTCCTCGATCACGATCCGGATCACCGCACCGCTGCCGCGGACTGCGCTGTAGCCCTCGACCGTCGCGACCTCGACGCCCGTCGATGGATCCGACGACAGCCGCGCCCGGCCACGGACCGGCCCCGCCTCGTGCTCGATCGCGTCGCGGCCCAGACCGGCCGCGAACTCGCGCAGGAACGCGTCCGCCGACATCGGCTGGCCGCCGCTCGCGGTCTCCGTCGCCGCCAACGTCACCTCGCGACCCGCGTCGCGACCCGACCACTCCTCCGCCGTCCGCTGCTCGCTGAACGACCCCGGCAAGTCCAATGCCCAGCCCTCGTGGACGATCGTGACCGGGCGTCGGCGATAGCCGATGAGGCCGCCAGCGGCAGGATCGACCTGGGATCCGCCCGGCGGCGGTGAGTGGCCGATCAGGGCGACACCCGGAGGCGGCTCCGGCGGGCGAAGTCCAGCCTGGGTGGTCGCCCGCTGCAGCATCTGGAACGTCGCGGGGTCGTTCTGGCCGCGGAGGACGAAGGCCTCGCGCCACTCTGCCCATGGCCAGGGGAGCGCCGGCTCGAGCGGGTAGGCATAGCGGAGCGTCGCGAGCAGGTCGTCGAGGACACCGCTCTCGCGGTCGCCCACGGGGGGTCGCCAGCGAACCTCGTTCCAGAGCAGGACCAGCGCCCGATTGAGGTGATACCGGGCGTCCATCGCGTCAGCGACCCACGGCCAGATGTCCGACGCCACCCGCGGGTCGGCCAGCGCGCGCTCGAGCCACGTGTCGTCGCGCGGTCCGAGGACCGTGGCGAGCGCGCCGTCGAAGCCGTAGCGGACGCCCGGCGGCGTCCCGAGGTGGAGCCCGGTACCGCCCTGTCGTCGCGCGTTCTGGACAGCGATCAGACCCGTCCGCAGCCAGCCGAGGTGGCCGCGTTCGGCGTCGGCCCGGTTGCCGGTGAAGAAGGTCCCGGTCGGGTCCGACGAGGGCTCCAGCTCCTCCTCCTCGGACACGCCCGGAACACGGGACAGAACGGCCGTCTTGGAGATGGCGGTCGCTCGGGACAGAACAGCCCGCCCAACGCCCCGAACACGTCGCTGGGGCTCCGGCTCCGGCTCCGGCGCCACCGCTGGCGCCAACCCGTTCTGGCCCTCGGCCGGCGACCACTCGACGTCGAGCTCTTCGCCCATCCGTCGCAGAAGGCTCGCGATGAACGTGTGGTAGCCCGGACCGACGGGGACCGTCTGGGCCTCGACGGACAGCCGACCGGTGTCCGTCGCCTCGAAGCGGACGGGGCGAGCCGCTGGATGGAAGGACGCCTCGAATGCCTCGGCAACTTCGGCCGGGCCCTCGGTGGTGGGCTCGGCGATGCGCTCCCCGGGCGCGTGGCCGCGCATCGTGTCGACGGCTCCCTCGGCCAGCCACTCCTCGACGATGGTGAGCAGAGCGGCGGCATTGGGGACCCGGAACGTGGCACCGCGTCGGGCAGCCTGCCCGACGGCGTGGATTGTGATCGACAAACAGGGAACCCCGTGATGGCGTGACGGATCTGGGTGGTGCGCCCGCGCCCCGACGATACCCGCTCGGAGCGTGCCGGCCAAGGCGCCGAACACCCCCGATCGTCCCATCCTCGACCGCCCGACGGTCCCGGGCGGAGGCGCGATCCGAGGTCAGCCGAAGAGCGCGCCGACCGCCTCGTCGAAGACCCGCGTGTGGCGGTCGACGTCCGAAGCCGTCGTCGCCGGGCTCATCAGGGCCATGTTGTGGAACGGCGTCATCAGGACACCGCGGTTCATCGCCCAGAGGTGCAGGAAGCGCTCGAGCTCCGGGTCTAGGTGGGCCGCCTGCTCGGCGCCAGTGCGCGGCGGCCGCGCGACGAAGTGGTACTCGGCCCGGGCGCCCAGTCGGGTCACGTGCCACGGCGCTCCGTGTCGGGCGATCGCGTCGGCGACGCCCGCCTCCCAGCGTTCGGCGAGCGGGATCATCCGGTCGAACGCGCCGTCGGTGAGGACCTCGCCGAGGGTCGCCCGGATGGCGGCCGTGCTCAGCGCGTAGCCGGCGAGGGTCCCGCCGATGCCGCCGATGTCCGAGACGTCGCGTTCGATCGTGCCGCTCAGCCGGCTGGCGAGCTCGTGGGTCATGCCGTAGGCGCCGGCCGGGATCCCGCCCGCGATGGTCTTGCCAATGACGAGGAGGTCGGGCCGGAGGCCGTCCCGGAGCGTCATCCCGCCGGGGCCGGCGCAGATCGTGTGGGTCTCGTCCACGATCAGCAGCGTCCCCGTTCGACGGGTCAGGTCGCGCACGGCGTCGAGGTAGCCCGGCTCGGGCAGGACAATCCCGATGTTCGTGAGCGCCGGCTCGATCAGCACCGCGGCGACCCGCTGGTCCTCGAGCGCCCGTTCGAGATCGCCGACGTCGTTGAAGTCCACAACGCGCGTCGTCAGGGCCGGATCCACGGCCGGCCCGATGGAGCCATGGCTCGCGATGACGCGGCCGTCCGGATCCCGTGTCGCGAAGGTCTCGTCGACAGAGCCGTGGTAGCAGCCGTCATGGATGACAACGAGCGAACGACCGGTTGCATGGCGGGCCAGGCGGAGCGCGAAGCGGTTGGCGTCGGTCGCGGTGATCGTGAACTGCCACAACGGGAGGCCGAAGCGGCGGGCCAGCTCAGCACCGGCCGCCTCCGCATCGTCGGTTGGGAGCATGTGGGTGATCCCGCGACGGAGCTGGCGCTCGACGGCCGCGACGGTCGGGCCAGGGGAGTGGCCGGCCATCGCCCCGGTGTCACCGAGGCAGAAGTCGACATAGTCGTGGCCGTCGACGCAGGCCAGGTGGGCGCCCTCGGCCCGCTCGACGAACAGCGGCCACGGGCCCGCCCAGCGGACCATCCAGTTCATCGGCACGCCGTCGACCAGCGACGCTTTCGCCCGCTCGTGGAGCTCGCCGGACCGCGGATGGGCCCGGGCGAACCGTCCGAGCTCGGCTGACATCAGCCGGCCGAGGCGATCGCGATCGACCGTGGAGGGGGGCGACGAAGGCGCTGTCATCGCCCGAGGATCGATCAGCCGCGCAAGGCCAGCCGGACCGATCCACAGGACGCGACGATCACGCGGGCGGAACAGCATCCCCTGGCAACACGAGCAGCCCTCAAGAGCCAATGACCGATCGCCAGGTGTTCATTTCGAGATCAAGAATTCGACCAAGGGTCGTCTTCGCCGCGGGAAGGGCCCCGAAGTCTCGCGCAAGCTGCCTAGATGAACAGGTGGTGTGCGGCCCGCTGTTGCAGATCGGACTGGCCGGCTCGTTGTCGGTTCGAAGTCGCCGGAATGAACACCCAGCGAGCATCGACCGACTCAGAGGCGAGGAGTGGCGCGACGCGCCGGCGCGACAGCCGTCAATGGGTGCGGCGTGTGTAGCCGCAGATGGGGCAGGTCGCGATCTTGCTGATCGGATCGACCTCGAGGTAGGAGGTGCAGCCGTTGGTGCTGCAGTAGGGGCGACCGGCGGCGTAGGAGCGGCGGCGCATGCGGCGCATCGCCACGGACCGACCAGCCACCGATGCGGTGGTGGTTCGAGACATCATCTTCGTTCGTAGGTTCTTTCTGGCTCGCGCGTCCCGCGGGCGCCGGCACTGGGTGCCATCTGCGCTCGTCGCGGCGCTGCGGCCTTGACGGTTCCGCTCTCGGACGGCTCGGTGTCGGGAGCCGGAGCGGAGTGATTTGAGGGCCCGGGGCGTCGGGGAGCCACGCGGACTCGACCGTTGGACGCCACTGCGGGTGACCGCTGAATCATGCCCTGAGCCTGACCGCCCGTCAAATGAAGCCGAACGGGGAACCGGTTCGTTGCGGCGCCCGTACCCGTTGACGCCGGGCGGACGATTCGATTCGACCGCTGCCGCCCGACCGCCGACCGCGACATGGAGGTGCCCGATGAGCACGATCCTCATCGTCGCCAACCAGACGCTCCCGAGCGCGGACCTCGCCACCGAAGTGACGCGCCGGATCGCGTCCGGCGTCCGCCAGTTCCACGTGGTCGTCCCGGCCACGCCACCCCCTGGAAGCGGGTTCACCTGGGACGAGGACGCGGCGCGGACTGCCGCCGAGGAACGGCTCGCCGCGTTCCGCCAGCGATTGACAGACCAGGGCGCCATGGCCGAAGGCGAGATCGGCGATCGCGATCCTGTCGCCGCGGCGCGCGATGCCGCCCGTGGACGGGACGTGACGGAGGTGATCCTGTCGACCCTGCCCGTCGGCGCCTCGAAATGGCTCCGCCAGGACGTACCGAGCCGCATGCGTGGCGCCCTTCACGTCCCGGTGACCGTCGTCGAGGAACGTGCGCCCGCCCGCGCAGGCTGACGCTTGAAGGCGTGCGGTCGCGCCGCCGGCGGCGCCGCAACTGTCGCGCGACGGCAAGGCGAGTACGCACGGCCCGGCATGACGCGGTGAGCATCGCGTCGCGATCCTGAGACCATGGCCGACCCCCTTCCTCGCCCAGCCGCGATCGTCGCCGTCACGAGCGACGACACGAGACATGCAGCCGTCGTCAGGCGTGCGGTAGCCGTCGCCCAGGCCGCCGGATCGACCGTGATCCTGTGGGATCGCGATGCGCCGACGAGCCCGTTCGAGTCGCCGCTGCCGACGGATTGGTCCGGCGACGGCGAACAGCAGCAGTTCGGCGACCGTCTGGGCCCGAATGACCTCGTCGCCGCCGGCCGCGAGCCCCTCGCCCGCCAAGTCGGCGAGCTCCGCCTGAGGGGCGTCGATGCGTGGGGCTGGCTTCCGGCCAAATCTGATGCCGAAAGCCTCGCCGCCTACGCGGCCGATCACCAGGCCGACCTCGTCCTCATCTCGGCCAACGACGCCGACCTGATCGCCGACCTGCGCGACCTCGCCGATCGCGACGATCCGGCAGGTCGCCATCGGATCCGGGTCGAGGCCGTCCCCGCCTGACACTCGCCGGCTCCGCGGTCCCAACGCGCGGCCCGTAAACGGCTCACGTCGCGGGACGTTTTGGTTGTCTGGTTGAGAAACTTCAACCTTCGCCGAATTGAACGGAAGTTGCGTCATCGGGCGCCAGTTGGCAGACTCCCGCAGTCCGATGCATTCGACTGCAGGAGGGGTCCCTTGCCGACGTCCCTGATCGCGCGTGGGCGACGCCCCGCGATCGCCCTTGCCCTTGCGGCCCTTGTCCTCGTCGGGCTCACGCCCGCCGTCGCGGCCGCCGACCCGTTCGTGGTGACGACCCCGTACCCCGCCATCGCGGTCGCACCGGGGTCGAGCGCGAGCTTCGACCTGACGATCACTGCACCCCGCGAGGGGACCGCCAACCTGACGGTGTCCGGGACCCCGACCGGCTGGACCGCCACGTTGCACGGCGGCGGCTTCGTGGTCTCCGGTGTCTCGGTGGCCAGCGGCAAGCCGGCGACGGCCCGCCTCGACGTGAAGGTGCCCGGCGACACGACCGTCACGGAAGGTCGGATGGTCATCACGGCCAAGCTCGGCAGCGACACGACCACCCTGCCGATCACCGTGTCGGTCAGCGCCGAGGTCGCGGGCGACATCACGCTCGATACCGCGAATCCGATCCTCACCGGCCCGAACGACACGAACTTCAGCTTCGATCTCACGCTGACGAACGGGTCAGCCCAGGATCAGACCGTGTCGGCGAACACCACCGGTCCGGCGGGCTGGACGATCACGACGAAGCTCTCGGAGGCACAAGCGGCCAGCACGGTCGTCAAGGCCGGCAGCTCGACAACGATCACCGTTTCCGCGACCCCGCCGACGGACGCCCCGGCGGGCCAGACCGTGCTCAACGTGACCGCGAACGCCGGCTCGAAGCAGGTGACGGCCCAGCTGGGCATCCAGATCACCGGCACGTTCAAGATCACCCTGTCGACGCCGAACCAGCTGGTGTCGGCCCACGGCCCCGCCGGCTCCGGCACGACCCAGCAGATCGTCGTCAAGAACGACGGCACCGGGCCGCTGACGAACGTCAAGCTCACGGCGTCCCAGCCGACGAACTGGAAGATCACGTTCGACGCCCCGGACAACACGATCCCGACGATCGCCCCGAGCGATCAGGCGACCGTCAATGCGACGATCACGCCGGCGGGCGAGGCCGTGACCGGCGATTACCAGATCACCTTCACGGCGAACGCCCCCGGCGAGAACGGGACGAACGCCGCGACGGACAACCTGGCGATGACGTTCACGGTCGAGACGTCGCCGATCTGGCTCCTCGCCGGGTTCGGCCTCATCGTCGCGATCATCGTCGCCCTCTTCTACGTCTTCCGGACCTACGGCCGCCGATGACGGCACCGTCGACCCGGCCGGTCCGGAAGCGGATCGGCCGAAAGGGCGGAGCGTCCGAGCGCGAGTCGGGCGTCGCGACGCCTCGGGTCCGGGCGGCGGGTGACGATCGACCGCGCGCTCCGATCCGGACCCGGGGTCTCACCAAGCTGTACGGCGATCTCGTGGCGGTCGATCACCTCGACCTGGAGGTGCAGGCCGGCGAGATCTTCGGGTTGCTCGGCCAGAACGGTGCCGGCAAGACGACGACGATCCTGATGCTGCTCGGCCTCACCGAGCCGACCGAGGGCCAGGCTCGCGTGGTCGGCCTGGATCCGGCCCGCCGACCGCTCGAGGTCAAGCGACGCGTCGGCTACCTGCCCGACGCCGTCGGCTTCTACAGCGACATGTCCGGCCGCGACAACCTGCGTTACACGGCCCGCTTGAACCGGATCGAGCGTGATGAGGCCGAGGACCTCATCGACGAGGCGCTCGAACAGGTCGGCCTGACCGCACGTGCCGACGACTCCACCGATACGTACTCGCGGGGCATGCTCCAGCGCCTCGGCATCGCCGACGCGCTGATCAAGGATCCGGACGTCCTGATCCTTGACGAGCCGACCACGGCGATCGACCCGCTCGGCGTCACCGAGATCCTCGGGCTGCTCCGGGGGCTCGTTCGCGACCGGCAGATGGCGATCCTCCTGTCGAGCCATCTCCTCAACCAGGTCCAGTCGGTGTGCGACCGGATCGGGATCTTCTCGGCCGGACGGTTGATCGGGCAGGGGACGATGCGCGAGCTCGCCACGCGGTTTGGCGAGGACTCGGCGCACATCGAGGCGGAGATCCAGCCGCCGGCCGAGGGCGGCCCCGAGCGGGTCCGGGAGGTGCTTGCGGTGATCCCGGGCGTGACGAAGGTGACGTCGCAGTCGACCCACGGCTCGACCATCTGGAACGTCACGGTCAAGCCTGCATCGGACGACGCGCGCGTCCGCCGGGCGATCCTGGCCGCCGCGACGTCCACCGGGCTCGACCTGACCTCCGTCCGGCCGATCGAGCCGGCTCTCGAGGACATCTACCGCCGCGCCGTCGAACGCGCGGCGCACGGCCACGCGAGGGACGTCCGATGACGGCCGAGAGCACCCCTGTCCCAGTCGCCACACCGCCGGCTCCGGCGACGGCCGCGCCGCGGCGCCGCGACGATGGCGCGATCCCCTCGCGCCGCGAGCGGTCCGTGCCGCATGCCGGCTGGATGGTCGTGGCCGGCAAGGAGTTCGCGGATCACCTCTGGTCGATCCGCTTCGTCATCCTCCTCCTGCTCCTCGGCCTCGTCGCCCTGATCCCGATGTACTTCGCGGCCGACACGATCCGGTCCGTCGCGTCGCAGGTGACGAGCAGCTCGTCGGTGTTCCTGTTCCTGTTCACCCTGTCGCCGCAGGTCGGGACCACGGGTGTCCAGATCCCGAGCGCCCTCGACTTCGTGCGGCTGGCGGGACCGCTGCTCGGCATCGTCTTCGCGTTCGACGCAGTCAACAGCGAGCGAGCCGACGGCACCCTGCCGCGCCTGCTGTCCCAGCCGATCTTCCGCGACGACGTCATCAACGGGAAGTTCGCGGCCGGCCTGGCGGTCATCGGGCTCGTCCTGACGTTCATCGTCCTGTTGATCGCGGGCTTCGGCATCGTCCGCCTCGGCATCGTGCCGAGCGCCGAGGAGCTCCTCCGGATCACCTTCTGGCTGATCGTCACGTTCCTGTACATCGCGATCTGGCTGGCGTTCGGCTTGCTGTTGTCCGTTGTCGCTCGGCGCGCCGCCACGAGCGCCCTCGTTGGCTTCGGGGTCTGGCTGGTGGCGACCGTCTTCGGCGGCCTGATCACCGGGATCGTCAACGGGATCGTCGCCCCGATCACCGGCTCACCCGACCAGGTCGCGTCCGCGTATTCGCTGCAGCAGACGATCACCCGGCTCCTGCCCGACACGGTCTACCAGGAGGCGGCCTACACGATCCTCAACCCGCAGGTCGCGGCGGTGACCAACCCCGCCACGATCGGCGGCTACCAGCAGGCCGCCCAACGGATCCCGTCGCTCCAGTCGTTCGAGCAGAGCATCCTCCTGGTCTGGCCGCACATCGTGATCATGCTGGCCATCACGGCCGGTCTCTTCGCCCTCGCCTACGTCCAGTTCATGCGACAAGAAGTGCGCGCGTAGCAATGAATCCGGAGCAGCCGGTCTGCGGGCCGGGCTGCTCGTGCGCGGTCGGCAACGAGTTCGGCGAGGAGACGGCGAGGCGGGAGGCCGCCCGCTATCGTCGATCCGGACCGGAGACGACCACGCGGATCCTGGTCGAGGCGCTTCGCGGCGGCCCGCTCGGTGATGTCAGCGGGCTGACAGTCCTCGACATCGGCGCCGGTGTCGGTGCCGCCCATCTCACGCTCCTGGCTGCCGGGGCGTCGACCGCTGTCGACGTCGATGGCTCGCCGGCCTTCGTCGAGGCTGCTCGACGGGAGGCTGAACGGGAGGGCGTGTCCGACCGGGTGCGGCACGAGACGGGCGACTTCGTCGAGCTTGCCGCGCGGATCGAGCCGGCCGATCTCGTCGTCCTCGATCGCGTCGTCTGTTGCTACCCGGACATGCGCGCGCTCGTGAGCCTGTCCGCCGCCCACGCCCGGCGCCGCTACGGGCTCGTCTACCCGCGCGACTCGTGGTGGATCCGAACGGGCGCGGCGCTGATGAACGGCATGATGCGGCTCTTCCGACGGCGGCTGCGGTTCTACAGCCATCGGACGGCCGACGTCGAGGAGATCGTCCGGTCGGCGGGCCTTTCGCGTCGGTTCCACCGGCAGCAGATCTTCTGGCAGATCGCGGTCTTCGAGCGGGCGGGCGCCGCCTAGCTCGGCGGGTAGCCGGTGATCTTCATGATCTCCTCGTACAGCGGCTTCAGGCGTCCGTACATCCGGCGGTAGACGCGCCGGTACAGCTGGTCGTAGAGCCGGTGCCGGGCCGGATCCGGGTCGACCGTCTCCGCCAGGCGAGTCATGTCGGCGATCGCCGACTCGAACGAGGCGTGGAGCCCGAGTCCCACAGCCGCGTCGATCGCCGTGCCGAGCCCCGATGTCTCGTGGGTGTGCGGGACCCCGGTAGGCAGCCCGAAGATGTCGGCCGTCAGCTGAACGGCCGCGGGTGACTGGGCGCCCCCGCCCGACACGCGCAGCTCCCGCAGCGGCACCCGCGCCCGCGCGGCCGCTCGCTCGCCGCCGTCGCGGAGCGCGTACGCGAGGCCCTCGAGGATCGCCCGGTACAGGTGGGCGCGGGTATGGACGTCGCCGAACCCGATCATCGCCCCCTTGGCCTCGGGTCCCGGGATCCGCACGCCGGGCGACCAGGTCGGCTGGATCAGCAGGCCCATCGCGCCGGGCTCGGTCGCGCGGACCAGGTCGTCGAACAGCGCCTCCGCGGCGATGCCGAGCTGGTCGGCCTGGGCGACCTCGGCCGCCCCGAACTGGCGCTTGAACCAATCGACGAGCCAGTAGCCGCGATAGACCTGGACCTCCAGGCTCCACGCGCCGGGCAGCGCTGCCGGGTACGGTGGCACGAGCGGGATCGCCTCGACGTAGCGCCGCTGCGTGGTGTTGATGGTCGCCGTCGTCCCGTAGGAGAGCGATCCGATGTGCGGTTCCAGGGCACCGGAACCCAGCACCTCGCAGGCCTTGTCGGCGGCGGCCGCGATGACCGGCGTCCCGGCTGGCAGGCCGATGACCGTGGCCGCGTCCGGCGTGAGATCGCCCAGCCGCCCGCCGGGCGCGACCAGCTCGGGTAGCCAGTCGCGTTCGATCGGGGCCGCCCGCCAGCTCCAGTCGCCGGGCTTGGCCCAGGCGAGCCGCCGGTAGTCGAACGGGAGGTAGCCGACCTGGGCGGCGAGAGAGTCGACGAACCGCCCGGTCAACCGATGGGTCAGGAAGCCGGACAGGAGGAGGTAGTGCCGGATCCGACGGTAGAGGCCGGGCTCGTTCTGGCGGAGCCAGTTCGCCTCGCAGTCGGCCTGGAACGCGGCGACGGTCCGACGGACACCGACGGCGCGGAAGGCGAGACCGGTGAGGCCGCCGATCTCGGGCACGCCGTCGGCGCGCCGCTGGTCCAGCCAGACGATCGCTGGCCGGAGCGGCGCCCCGGCCTCATCGGTCACGACGACGGTCGCCCGCTGGGTCGTCAGCGCCAGGCCCGCGATGGCATCCGGTCGAGCCGTGCCGCCCTGCCACAGTCGAGCGCACGCCTCGCCGATCGCCCGCCAGTAGAGCTCCGCGTCCTGTTCGGCCCAGCCTGGCTGCGGCGAGACGTACGGGACGATCGCGATCCTGGCGTGTCCGACGACCACTCCGCGCGGATCGAAGACGAGGGCCCGCACGCTCTGGGTGCCGACGTCGATCGCCAGGACCTGGTCGCCGCTCATCGCGTCTCGTCCGGCAGGAGCACGCCTGGGTTCATGAGTCCGTCGGGATCCAGCCGCCGGGCGACGTCGCGCAGGACATCCAGGCCGAGGTCACCCTTCTCCGCTCCGAGCCACGGCCGGTGGTCCCGTCCGACGCCGTGCTGGTGGCTGATCGTCCCGCTGCCCCGAATGATCACGTCACTCGCGGCCGTCTTGAGGCGACGCCATCGGTCGAGGGTCTCGTCGGGGTCGGAAGCCAGGCGGAAGACATAGGTCGCGTACAGGCTGGAGCCACTCGGATAGGTGTGCGACAGGTGGCTGAAGGCGTGCACGCGCTCGCCGACGCCATCGAGGCCGTGACGGAGCGTCCGGCCGAGGTCGGTCGCGAGGCCGGGCAGGCCCGACCAGTCGACGGCCGTCTCGAGGGTGTCGATCGCGTAGCCGAGATCCCACAGCGCGTCGCGGAGATCCGGTACCCGGAAGCGGTTTCGCAGCCATTGACGCCCGGGTGCGCCACCGACGCCCGTGCCGCCATGGCGACGGACGATCGAGCCCACTTCGCGAACCGCGAGCTCGACGAGCTTCTCACGACCGCTGGCCGCGACGAGCAAGAGGCACGGTTCCGGCCCGATCCGTCGGAACCGGAGGTACGAGCGGAGCGCTCGGGCGCCGCGTCGCTCGCCGGCAAGGGCGAGCGTCGTCGCCGTCTCGATCGGGGTCGACAGGCGGACCATCGAGAGCGGTAGGCCGGCGCGGGCGATCTCGCGGGCGGCATCGAGGGCCCGCGGCCACTCCCCGAGGAACCACGACGGGACCGCTTCGACGCGCGGCTTCGGGACGACGCGGACGATCGTATCGGTGAGGATCCCGAACCGGCCCTCCGAGCCCAGCACCAGCTGGCGGATGTCGGGTCCGGCCGCCGACGCGGGATTCGGCAGCAGCACGATCGGTCCGGCAGGTGACTCGAGCCGACCGCCGGCGAACAACTCCTCGATCCGGCCGAACCCGAGCGACTGCTGACCCGCGGACCGCGCCGCCACCCAGCCGCCGATGGTCGATCGCTCCCAGGACTGGGGGAAGTGCCCGAGCGTCAGGCCGTGCGGCCCAAGCGCCGCCTCGACCTCGGGTCCCAACGTCCCTGCCCCGAACGTCGCGAGGCCGCTCGCGATGTCGAGATCGTGCAAGCCGGCGAGGCGCTCCGTCGAGACGGCGATGGCGGGCCGATCGTCGTCACGGTCGAGCGTGACGCCACCGACGACGCTGGTTCCGCCACCGAACGGGACCAACGCAGCCCCGCGACGCCGCGCGAGCGCGAAGATCTCCCGGACATCACCGCTCGTCGCAGGACGGCCGACGGCGTCGGGTACCCGACCCGGACGCCCGCTCCGCATGGCGACCCAATCGGGCAGGCTCTGCCCGCGAGCGTGGCGGATCCGGTCGACCGGATCGACCGATAGACCCGCCTCCTCCCCGAGGAGGGATGTCCCCAGGCTCGCCACGACCTCCTCGAGCGTTGCATCGCGGGGCGGCGTGCCCGGCCCGATCTCGGCCTCGAGCAGCCTGATGGCGCCCGGCGCGATCGGCGGCGGCTCCGCCCCAGCGTCGATCCAGCCGTTCCAGCGTCGCACGCCCACCCGGCCATGGTGACCGATCGCGTTGGTCCCGCGCGGGGCGCCCGGCAGGTGCCCGGCTACTCGGCGGTGACGAGCGCGGCGAGCTTGTCGAAGAGCTGCTCCCAGCCGATCTGCAGCCCAGCCAGAGCCGTCAGCGCGTCCGCCCCGATGTCGGTGACCCGGATCGTCATCGATACCCTGGTGGACGCTCCCCGGGGCGACAGTTCGACTTCGTGAACGGACCTGAACAGGGGCCGGTTGCCGGCGAGCGGTGCCAGCTCGAAGCTCAGGGCCGACAGAGGCTCAAGCCGCAGGAAACGGCCGACGGAGGCATAGCGCGATCCGTCGCCTTCGGCCATCACGATCCACAGCGGGCCGCCCACCACCGGCGTGACGGTGCACTCGACCACGGTGAAGTGGGCCGGGGCCCACCAGCGGCGGACATCCTCGGCCGACGTCCACGCTCGCCAGACACGCTCGACGGGCGCCGCCAGGTCCCGCTCGAGCACGAACCGGCGCGGCCGGCGGGATCGACCCAGCTCGGCGAGTCGTCGTTCCGCGTCGATGGCCGCGTGGTACTGCTCGAGGGCGTCCTCCGACGGATGACGAACGTCGAACCTCGTGAGCCACTGGGCCAGATCGCGCAGCGGCTCGCGCCGCAAGGCATGGATCCGACGCTGGCCGAGCCGGTGGACCGTCACCACGCCGGCCCGTTCGAGGGTCTGGAGGTGCTTCGTGACCTGCGGCTGTCGGAGCTCGAGCGTGATCGCGATCTCGCCGACCGACCGTGGCGCCGCCCCGAGCAGCTCCACGATCCGCAGCCGATTCGGTTCCGCCAGGGCGGCGAGCAGCTTGGAGTTCACGGCTTCAGGCGTCCGGTCGACATATTCTCAACAGAGAATGTATCATCCTCACTGTCACGGCAGAAGGAGAGGATCCCATGACGAATGCGCCGCATCTGGACGCCAAAGGCACGACTCGACTCGAGCGCACGTACGACGCAAGCCCCGAAACCATCTGGGATCTCTGGACCACAGCGAGCGGGATCGAGGCCTGGTGGGCACCCGACGGCTTCACCACGGACGTCCAAGACCTGGAGCTCCGTCCCGGTGGGCGGCTGGTCTATGCGATGACGGCCACGGGACCCGAGCAGGTGGCGTTCATGAAGGGCGCCGGGATGCCGCTCACGACCGTGTCACGCAAGACGTTCACCGAGGTCTCCCGTCCGAATCGTCTCGCCTACCTCTCGCAGATCGACTTCGTTCCGGATCACGACGCGTATGACCACCTGACCGTGGTCGACATGGAGCCGGCCGGTGAGCGGACGAAGGTCACGATGACCGTCGACCCGATGCACGACGAGGAGTGGTCGGGACGGCTGGTGGCCGGTCGCAACAACGAGCTCGACAACCTTGCCCGGGTCGTCGAGGGGCGGGCGAAGGCGTAGGACGGGTCGCGGCTGCTATCGTCCGCCACGTGAGAGGCGATCGCGTCGAGGTCGTGGTCGACACCGGGCAGGGCGTCCAGACCTTCGACATCGTGGCGACGAAGAACGGACGCCGACTCGAGGTCACCACGGCCCGCGGCGTCGTCGAGGTCACCGAGGTGACCCGCGGCGGCACGCCGGTGCGGACCGGCCGGTTCATGTCGAGCCGCTTGATCGCCCTCGTCGAGCACCCGGCGCAGGAGCACCCCGACAGCCGCGTCGAGGTCCAGACCCGTCGCCGGCTCCGACCGCCTGAAGGGGCCTAGCGGGAAGCGTCAACCCGAGGCCTCGGCGAGCATCGCAACCCGATCGCTGTCAGAACGGCGGCCACGGGATGGCCGGCCAATCCGGCCGCGGCTGGGGGAAGCGGCCCACCTCGAGGAGCCCGTCGACGCGCCGCCGCGTCGCGGCGATCTCGGCGCGCGACAGGAGCCCGGCGAGGTCGCGGGCCAGGTCGCCGCGGAGCGCCTCGCCCAGGCGCGCCAGGCCGGCCCGCTCGTCGGCTGCGAACGGCCGGCCGCGCCAGGCCCAGAGCACCGTCCGCAGCTTCGGCACCGTCGAGAAGGTCACGCCGTGGTCGACGCCGAAGACGTGACCGCCGGGGATCGGCAGGAGATGACCGCCCTTGCGGTCGGTGTTGTTGACCGCAGCATCGAAGACCGCGATCCGGCGGAGCCGTCGATCGGCCTCGACGACCATGCCCACGACGTCCACCGTCGGGTCGGTGTCGATCCAGAGCTGGAGGGCCCCGTCGCCGAACGGCCCGTCGCGGCGGATCGTCGGTGGGACGATCGACCAGCCCATCGCCTCGCTGGCCAGGAACGCCGCGACCTCGCGGTGCGACAGCGTCGCGTCGGGGAAGTCGTCGAGTGGGCGCTCGCCGGCGGTCGGCTTGTAGACGGCCTCGACCACGATCGGCGCCTCGGGCTCGGGGCACTCGAGCCGGACGCGACACAACATGGCGTGGTTCGACGACCCGATGAGCCGCCCGACGATCTCGATCTCGCCATCGCGGAGCACCTCCAGCGCGCGCGCGGCGTCGATCATCGTCGGGCCAGGCGACCCGAACCGGTCGAGCTCAGATGACCCGGCCTCAGTTGACGTAGTGGCCGTTCCGGCGCGGGCAGATGTGACCCTGCGGGTCGAGCGGCTGGCCACACAGCGGGCACGGGAGGCGACCGGCGGCGACGACGTCCAGGGCGCGGTTCACGAACCCGCGCGCCTCGGCCGGGGTCAGCCGGACACGGAGCGTGTCGGGACCCTCGTCGTCATCGTCGTCCACCTCCTCGAACGCAGCGAGCAGCTCGCCTGCCCGCGATCCGGCGATGCCCTCGATGGCCGACAGGTCGATGACGGTCTCCCCGCCCTCGTCCTCCTCTTCGTCGTCATCGGCGGCGGTGACGAGGGCGGTCAGCGCCTCACCGGCATCCTCGGTGTCATCGGCCCGCGCCTCGACGAGGACCCGCTCCGCGTCGCCATCCCAGCCGAGCGTCAGGGTGGTGGCCCGGAACGTCTCGTTGACCGGTTCGTCCAGCGGCGCTGCGTCAGACGGCGCGTCGTCGGTCGAGGGGCTCATCCCGCGGTTCTCGAGCTCGTCGAGCAGGACGCCGAGGCGCTCGGCGAGGACCGCGACCTGGACCTTCTCGAGGACGACCGAGACGACCTGGCCGGCGCGGCGCGCCTGGAGGAAGAACGTCCGACTGCCGGGCTGGCCGACCGTGCCGGCGACGAACCGATCTGGAGGGTCGAAGACGAAGAGGCGACGTGGCATGGCTCGACTCTATCGTGCATCGCCCGTGGGTGCGTGGGCGCGGCTAGCCCACACTGACCTGGATCGTGTGGTGCCCGCGGGCCCCGTCCGGGGCGGGAGGCGTGCGGTCCGCCGTCTGGACCGCGCCGGACCCGTCGGTCGCCCGGACCTCGATGGTGTGGGCTCCGGGGCCGGCCGCGGTCGCGTCCCAGGCAACCAGCCACTGGACCCAGGTCGCCTTCGAGATCGGCGTCGAGATCCGGGCCTCCTGCCAGACGCCGTCGATCGCGACCTCGACCTTCGAGATGCCGCGATCCGGGGCCCACGCGACACCGGCGATCGGCACCCGGCCGGCCGCCACGGACGAGCCGTTCTTTGGAACGTCGATCCTCGACTGGGTCAGGATCGGTCCCTCCTTCGCCCAGCCGAGCGGAACCCAGTAGCCATCGACCGCCTCGAGGGTCGTGAGCTCGAGGTCCGTCAGCCATTTCGTCGCCGAAACGTAGCCGTACAGCCCCGGCACGATCAGCCGAGCCGGGAAGCCGTGGACGCGTGGCAGCCGCGCGCCGTTCATCTCGAGGGCGATCATCGGCTCGCGACTCGGGTCCATGACCCACGCGGTCGGCATGCCTGCGGTCCAGCCGTCGGCCGAGCCGCCGACGAGCTGGGTGGCGCCCGACTGGACGCCGGCCATCGCCAGCACGTCGCGGAGCTTGACGCCGGTCCACTTGGTGTTCCCGACGAGGTTGCCGCCGACCTCGTTGCTGACGCAGGCGATCGTCACGTACTGCTCGAAGAGCGGCATCTCCGAGAGGTCGGCGTAGGAGAGGCTGACCTCCCGGTCGACCATCCCGTGAACGCGCAAGCGCCATGTGCTGGCGTCGACGTTCGGGACGATGAGCGCGGTATCGATCCGGTAGAACCGGTCGTTCGGGACGACCAGCGGCGTGATCCCGGACTCGGAGATCTCGGCGCCGGCCGGCAGCGCCGCCGTCTCGGCGGGACTTGGGAGGGTGCCCGTCCCGCCGGCGGTGGTGCTTCCGCTGCCACCGCCAACCTCACCCTCGAGCAGCCGGCGGCCGACGAGCCCGGCGATCGACGACGCGACTGCCACGGCGGCCGCCTGGAGGAGGAAGGCACGGCGCGACCAGTCCGGGGCGGCGACGAGGACCGCGCCGCCGGTCGCCGGCCGCCCGGCTCCCGCGGCACCGAGCAGGAACGACAGGACCTGAACGCCCGCGATCGCGGCCACGACCGCGACGATCATCGCGCTGGTCGCCGCGGTCTGGGGCGAGCCGACCGCGGCGAAGAAGCCGGCCACCGCAAACGCGCCGAAGGCGATCGCCGCGAGGGCGAAGGATCGGCGGACCGCGAGGACCCCGAGCCCGGCGCCCACGACAGCGGCAACGATGACGATCAGGCCTTCGAGGGCGAGCTTGTCGTTCGTGCCGAAGATCCCGATGACCAGGTCCTTCGCCCCGGGCGGCTGATGGTCGATGACGAACTCGCCGATCGCCGCGAGGAGCGACGGCCCGCCGAGGAAGCCGGCCACCAGCTCCGACAGACCGATGGCCGCAAGCGCGGCGGTGGCGCCGGCCAGCGGGGCCCGGAGCGCGTCAGAGCCCCTCCGCGCCGCCGACCGTTCGGGGGCAGGGCGGGCCCTTGCCCGGGACCTGGTGGGGGCGCTCATCGCAACGATTCTTCGCTCGACCGATGACGTTCGGATGTCGGGACCATCGTCAGCCGCCGGCCGACGAGACGAAGTCATCCCAGCCGGCGGCCTCCCGGAGGGACGCGGCGCCCGCGGAGAGTGCCTCCTCCCGGGCGCGGAGGGCACGATCGGCCTCGGTCAAGTCGGCGACGATGAAGCGGACGTCGCGGCCCGGTCGGAGCTGGCCGACAACCGGGAGGTCGGCGGAGATCACGACGGCCGCGACTCGATAGCCGCCGGTCGTCTGATGGTCGGCCGACAGGATGATCGGCGCCCCATCGGGCGGGACCTGAATCGCACCCCACGGCACGCCATGGGTCAGGGTCTCGCCGCGGAGTGCTGGCGGGAGTGCCTGCCCGTCGAGGCGCACGCCGACCCGATCGGCGGCCGCGGCGACGCGCCACGACCCCTCGGCGAGGGCGTCCGCGCCGCCGTCGGGGCTCGGAATGACCCGGAGCACCAGCGGGCCGCCAAACCCTCCGGGGCCGTTCGGCTCCTCCGCGGGCCACACCAGCTCGACATCTGCCCGCCCGCCCCCGTCCGGGCTGTCCAGGCTCGCGATCCGGTCGCCGGGCCGGAGGGGCCGTCCGTCGAGCCCGCCGAACCCACCGGCCAGGCAGGTCGACCGGGAGCCGAGAACGACCGGGACATCGACCCCTCCGGCGAGTGCCAGGTAGCCGCGCGCTCCGCCATCGGCGACGCCCTCGAACGTGATCTCCTCACCGGCGGCAAGCCGATGGCTCCGTCCAGAAGCCAGCCGCCGCCCCCCGACGACGCGGCCGCCGAGGTCGGCCCCGGCGAGCGCGATCAGTCCACCGACGCGAACCGCAAGGCGCGGCCCGATCAGCGTCATCTCGAGGGCCGCCGCGGCCTCGTCGTTGCCGGCCAGGAGATTGGCCACAGCGCGGCTCCAGGGATCGGCGGCGCCCGATATGGGCACCCCGAGGTGGGTCCAGCCCGGCCGGCCCGCGTCCTGGACGGTCGTCAGCAGCCCGCCGTCGACGACGTCGAGGATCACCGGACCGGCACGAAACGGACGGCAGCCCCGGGATTGAGCAGCGCCGGTTCCCGCCGGGCCGGATCGAAGAGGACGGTCTCAGTCCGACCGATCAGGTTCCAGCCGCCCGGCATCGACTGGGGGTAGACGGCCGACTGCTCCCCGGCGATCGCGACGCTCCCCGCCGGAACCCGCTCGCGCGGGCTGGCTCGCCGCGGAGTCGCGAGTTCGGCGGGGAGGCCGCCGAGGTAGGCGAAGCCGGGTGCGAAGCCGAGGAACAGGACCACATAGCGGGCCGCAGCGTGAAGCTCGATCACGTCCGCCGTGCGGAGCCCGCAGCGGGCGGCGACGTCCTCCAGGTCCGGCCCGTCGTCGCCGCCGTACGACACCGGGATCTCGACCGCAGGCACGGATGGCCCCTCGAGCGGTGGAGCCGCCCCCTCCGCGGTCGTCTCCATGGCCCGCCGGACCAGCGCGGTCGCCGCCTCCCGATCGAGCACGAGCGGGTCGAAAGGAACCAGGACGCTGGCATGGGCCGGGATGGACCGGCCGAGCCCCGTGGTGGCCCCGGCCGTCCCATCGAGCGTCGCCGCGATCGCCCGTGCCCGCGTGGTCAGAGACCTGTCGGCGGCCCGCCCCAGCGTCACGAGGAGGGCAGAATCCCCGAACGACGCGATCTCCTCAGCCACCGCCGAGGCCGCCGCCGTAGCCGTCGCCAAGCGGGGCGACCCTGATGCCCGCCTCGGCCAGGGCCGAGCGGACTGCTCGGGCCACGTCGACCGCCTCGGGGCCGTCGCCGTGGATGCAGATCGTGTCGGCCCGAACGGCCACCCGCGAGCCGTCCGTCGCGATGACGAAGCCGTCGCGCGCGATCGAGACCGCCTGCTGCGCGGCTTCGGCAGGCCGCAGAAGGGCACCATCGAGCCGCCGTGAGCGGAGCGACGCGTCGGCTTCGTAGCGGCGGTCGGCAAACCCCTCTTCGGCGACGCGGAGCCCGGCCTCGCGGCCCGCCGCCACCGACGCCGACCCGGCCAAGCCAATCAGGACGAGCCCTTCGCTCAGGTCGCGGACCGCCTCCGCGATCGTCGCGGCCGTCGCCGGATCGCGCGCTGCGCGGTTGTACATCGCCCCGTGCGGCTTGACGTGTCGGATCTTGACCCCCGCCACACGTGCACCGGCGACGACCGCTCCGACCTGGACGACGAGCGTCGCTCGGAGCTCTTCGGGCGTGAGGTCCAGGTCGCGTCGGCCGAAGCCCGCGAGGTCGGGATAGCCCGGGTGGGCCCCGATCGCGACCCGATGCCGAACCGCCAGCTCGCACGTCCGGAGGATCGTCGACGGGTCGCCGGCGTGGGCACCGCAGGCGACGTTGACGCTCGTGACGAGTGGGATGAGCTCCGTGTCGGCGCCCATCGGCCACGGCCCGAACGACTCGCCGACGTCGGCGTTGAGGTCGATCGTCCGTGGCGTCGCGGCGGCCATCGCCGCGATCCTACCGCCGGCGGGTCAGCTCGGAGCGGGGGCCGCCGAGGCTGATGGCTCCGGTGTGGGTGCGGGCGTCGGTGTCGGCTTTGGCGGCTTTGTTGGCTCGGGTGTCGGTTCCGGTGTCGGCGGCGCCGACGGCTCGATCGACGGGGCCGTAGTCGGGATCGGTGTCGGGCACGGCTCGAAGATGAGGTTCGCCGACGGGTCGGCGGACGGGACCTCGAACGACGGGGTCACGCCGCTCGGGTCGGGCGTCGGAACCGGGTAGCAGGTGACGGACGGGCTGGGCGCGGCGCAGCCGTGACCGGCGACGAGCGCGCCCCACGACGCCCCATACGGGCGGAAGGTGCCGTTGTAGAAGTACGCGGTCGGGTCGCGGTTCACGCCGCCGGTCCGCCCCGGCCCCTGCTCGGCCCGGGCGATCCAGTCCTCGTCGGCCGACACCCAGTTCTGGAAGTGTCCGTCCACGACGCCCTCCAGACCGAGGACGTCCTTGCCACATGATCCGGGCGGGACGCTGACCTTCGGCTCGGTCCCCGGGATGAACAGCTCGTCGACTGTCTTGCTGCCCGGGCTGGGGCGGAGACCGGTGAACGCGTCGACCTTGGCCTGGACGAGCCCGTCGGGCCGGGCGAAGTCGTCGATCGCCCACTTCGACGTCGCCTCCTGGAGGAAGCCCTGCCACATGAAGGTCGTCACGTCGATCGAGAAGACCGGCTTGTTCGGTGTCGACACGACGGTGTTGTCGCTGTTCCCGACCCACGCCCCGACGGTCAGGGCGTACTGACCGTTCGTCCGCTGCTGGTCGGTTGGCGGGGCGATGTAGCCGTAGGCATTGAGGTCCTTGGCGTCATTGTTGGTACCGGTCTTGAGCGTCGCCGGGCGGTGCTTGTTCCCCGGCCCGGTGAGCTCGAACTTGCCCCAGAACGGGTTGATCCGCGGATTGGTGTTGCCCGACAGGATGTCCGTGATGATGTAGGCGGCCTGCGGGCTCGCGACCTGCTTCCCAGCCGGCGGGACGTACGGCGGGATGACGTCCTTCCCGGACTGGTCCTTGACCGACAGGATCGTCGTGTGGTCGATCCGCTTGCCGCCGTTCGCCAGCGTGCCGTAGGCCGTGATCAGGTCGACCGGGCGAACGGTCTGGACGCCGAGGGCGATGGCCGGGCCGGCGAGCGGCTCGTTCGGGTCGAAGACCATCCCGAAGTCCTTCGCCCGGGCGTAGACGTGGTCCGGCGAGTTGATGATCGCCGCCTTGACGGCCGGGATGTTCAACGAGAACTGCAGCGCGTTGCGGACCCTGACGGGTCCCCGCTCCAGGCCGTCGGCGTCGGCCGGCGTGTACTTGCCGCCGAAGTCGGCCGAGGTGTCCATGAGCATCGACGCGGCGGTGAGCCGCTTGTCGTCGATCGCAGTCAGGTAGTTGAACGGCTTGAACGCCGACCCGGGCTGGCGGAAGCCGCTGCCGACGACGTCGAACTTGGCCTGGAACTGGGGCGTGCTCTTGACCGCGTAGTAGTTCGCGCTGCCGACGTACGCGACGAGCTCGCCGGTCTGGTAGTCGAGCGCGACCATCGCCCCGTTGTTGACGTCCTTCGTGCGCAGATTCTTCATCCACTGGGCGTACGGGATCTTCAGGGACTTCGCGAGGGCGGCCGGATCCTTGGCATGGGGAACGATCGCGGCGGCCTGGACCCATCGTTCGGCGATGGCCTGGAGCTTCGCGTCGAGTGTCGTCGTGATCGTCAGGCCACCCGCCTCGAGCGCGTCGCAGGTCGGAGCGCCGGCACACAGCTTGTCGGCGAGCTCGGCCTGGACGGCCCAGACGAAGTGGGGCGCGATCCAACGCGGGATCGTCTGCGGGGCGAGGATCACCGGGTCGCTCTTGGCGGCCTCGAGCTGCTGGGGGCTGAACTGGTTGCCGGACAGCGACGTCCGGCCCTCTGCCATCAGATCGAGGATCAGGTTCCGGCGCTGGACGATCGCCGTCGAATCCGGGACGACGAGCTGGGTGCCCTTGTTGGCGGCGCACGTGTCCGCCGTGTCGGCCGGACTCGGCTCCACGCACTGCTCCTCTGAGTTCTTGACCAGGTCGTAGTTCGAGGGCGACTTCGGCAGGCCGGCGAGGATCGCCGCCTGCGCCGGCGTCAGGTTGAACAGGTCGTCGACGCCGAAGTACGATTTTGCGGCCGCCTTGATCCCGTAGGCCTGGTTGCCGTAGTAGTTCTGGTTCAGGTAGGCGGCGATGATCTGCTGCTTGCCCTCGACGCCCGGGTAGGCCTCGGTCAGGCGGATCGACTGGATGATCTCCTTCAGCTTCCGCTCCAGGGTCCGATTCGGGTCCGTGACGAGGTTCGGATCGAGGAGCCGCTGCCGGACGAGCTGCTGGGTGATCGTCGAGGCGCCGCGGCTGTTGCCGCGGAGGCTGTCGATGCCGGCCGAGATGATCGCGAGCGGATCGAAGCCGGCGTTGTCCCAGAACGTCTTGTCCTCGATCGCGGTCTGGGCGTCGATCACGATCGGCGGGATGTCGGCGAAGGCGACGATCTCGCGCTTCTCGCCGCCGAACCGGGCGAGCTCCACCTTGCCGGTCCGGTCGAGGATCACGGACTGCTGGGAGAACGTGATCTTCTTCAAGTCCGTGACGGGGTCGAGGCCGTCGGTCAGCCGCGTGAAGGCAGCGACGACGCCGACGGCGGCGAGGAAGGCGAGGATCGCGAGCCCCGCCCAGATCGCGAGCGCGATCCAGCCGGCGGGCGATGGCGCGGTCCGTGGCTCGACGTCGCGAGCCGGACGCGCCGTTCGGGGAGCGTCGTGCACGTTGGACTCCGGGACGGGTTGACTGGCGGAAAGGATGCCATCGAGCGCCCCGTGGGGCGCAGATGCGATGGAAGGTCGCCGGTTACGACGGCATCTCAACCCGGGCTGTGGCGCTCCAGGCGTCGAGATCGCCGCGGGCCCGATCCGCGACCCGGAGGGGAGCCGCTCCGTTCGCGGCGAGCGCATCGAGCCCGAGGAGCGCCGCGCCGAGGACCGGCGGCGACCCGAGCCGGACGATCCGCGCCGCCGGGATGGCCGCGCTGACCCCGGCCCGCAGCCGGGCGTAGAAGCCGGGCTCTTCCGTCCTGAACACGCCGCCACCGAGGACGACCTCGGGATCGCGCCGGACGAGGTTCGTCCGGCGGGCCAGGGCCGCCGCCATGACCGTCAGCTCGTCGGCAAGGTGATCGACGATCGAGCGGGCGACGGCGTCACCGTCCGCTGCGGTCGCGAACACGACCGGGGCGAGATCGCCGACCCGCTTCTCGTCGAGACGGCCGGCGTAGTAGGCGTGGGTCACGGCGTCCGGCCGGCGCAGCCCGACCGCGGCCGGGATCGTCCGCTCGAGCGCGGTTCGCGGCCCGCGTCCGTCGCGTCCGCGGACCGCGGCGGCGACACCGGCCATCCCGACCGCGCTCCCGCCGCCCCAGTCACCGGCGATGTCGCCGACACCGGCGAAGCGAACGCGCCTGCCGTTGACGGCGACCGACGCGCCGTTGATCCCCTGGCCGCAGATCAGGGCGATACCCCATGGTCGGCTGGCCCCGCCGCGGAGCGCGGCGAAGGTGTCGTTGAGGATGAGCACGTCGCCCCCGTCGGCCGCCTCGCGGAACATGCCGCGGAGAAGCCGGATGTCCTCCGGGTAATCGGCACCGGCAAGGCAGGCCACCGAGATCGGCGGCGGGCTGGGACCAGCGCCGCCCTCGGCGCCGCCGCCCGCATCGGCGATGGTCCGGACCTGCTCGATCAACCCCCGCAGGCGGGCCGTTGCTTCCGGCAGCGGGACCGCCTGGTGCGAGATCGTCGGCCCGCGGACCGCGCCGAGGAGCGTCCCGTCGGCCGCGAGCAACGCGACGTCGGCCTTGGAGTTCCCGCCGTCGATCGCGAGGACGGCCGGCCGGCGCGTCGTCATGCGGCGAACCGGTCGAGCTCGTCGATGCGGACGAAACGGGCGCCGGTTTCCTGGAGCCCGGCGATCAGCGTCGGCAGGGCGGCCAGCGTTCCGGGCGGCCAGGCATGGAACAGGACCACGGCCGGGTCGCCGGCCTCCGGAACGAGACGCAGCGCGTCGGCTGCCATCGCCGCGCCCGTCCGCCTCGGCTCCCAGTCCTCGAGCACGATGTCCTGGCCGATGTCGCGGTAGCCGAGACCGGCGAGGATCGCCAGGACGCGCTGATCGCCCGACCCGGCCGAGAAGGGGCAGCGGAACCACGGTCGCGGGTCGACGCCGACGATCTTCCGGATCACCCGCTCCGCGGAGGTGATGTCGGTCCGGACGCCGTCCGCCGTGAGGAGCGGCAGCCGGGCGTGGTAGAAGCTGTGGTTCCCGACGAGGTGGCCGTCGGCGGCGACGCGCCGAGCGGTGTCCGGGTTCGCCTCCACCCAGCGGCCCTGGAGGAACCACGTCGAGCGGACGCCGCGCGAGGCGAGGACTTCGAGGATTCCCTCCGTCACGCCCGGCCGGTGGCGGCGGTCGGGATGCTCCGCATCGAACGTCAGGGCGACCCGGAGCGCGCCGTCGGCCCGGCCGGGGCCGGCGCCGCCACGCGTCCCCGCCGCGCCTATTTCTCGACCCCGCTGATCACGATCCCGCGGGTGAAGAACCTCTGGAAGACCAGGAAGATCAGGACCGGGATGATCATCGTCATCAGGGTCCCGGCCTGGATGAACGCCTGGTTCCGGTAGTGGAGTGTGTTGAAGTGGGCGAGGCCGACGGCGAGCGGCTGGAGGTCCGGCTTGGTCGAGAGGTAGATCAGCGGCGCGAGGAAGTCGTTCCAGGCGTAGACGATGTGGAAGATCGCGACCGCGATGATCGCCGGCCAGGCCTGGGGGATGATCACCGAGATGAGCGTCCGGAACGGGCTGGCGCCGTCGATCGAGGCGGCCTCGTCCATCTCGCGCGGGATCGTCAGCAGGTACTGCCGGAGGAGGAACACGTCGTAGGCGTTGGCGAAGAACGCCGGGACGAGGAGCGGCAGCCAGGTCCCGACCCAGCCGAGCTTCAGGAAGAACGTGTAGGTCGGGATGATCGTCACCACGTAGGGCAGGAAGATCGTGGCGATCAGGATGGTGAACAGCAGGGCGCGACCGGGGAAGCGGAACCGGGCAAATCCGTAGGCCACGAGCGTGCACGACACGATCGTTCCGATCATCCCGATCAAGGCCAGCGCGGCGGTGTTGAACA